>PVMK01119864.1_pt1:0-32500 | contig 45780 bp, 41 predicted proteins | sample 1853481 | NCBI WGS metagenome assembly PVMK01 (sample SAMN08533507, study PRJNA380276) | Marine sediment metagenome, whole genome shotgun sequencing project.
GCGTAGTGGAAGAAATAGTAATGTCGTTGAGAGCGGCAAACGCTTGCCAGACATTGTTTGAGCAATATGCTGCGGATGCAACGGCTAATGGCGTACTAGTAGAATTAAAGGCTGTAGAGGTGGTAGGGAGATCCGGGCCGCCGATACTCGGATCCGGGCCGCCCTCAAAAGAGGAGACGCCTATACAATCCACCACCACAACGGGACCATAGAAGATAGGTAGTGGTGGCACGTAGGCTGCTCGCATTGCATTGATATGCTAAATGTGAAATAAGGTAAATAGTTCAGATTGGTTAGGTTGGGGTCATGGACATACAGTCCAACTATTATTGTTTCCTTACCATATTTTGGTCATACTTGAATGAGTCGGATTAGTTTAATGATTTTTTAAGCCCTCCAAAAGTATATCAAAGACTAACTCCCACTTTTCAACTATATATCCAATTTTTAAGGGATTTTATTAAATTTAACTTCTCACAGCTTCACAAAATTCTACCCCAAGGAGGTGTCTGATATGCGATACCAAGCCAGACCCCCGCCTATATAGTCGAAGGAGATGAAGTATCCATAATGGTTACATTTAATTGGGAATAAACATAAGGAGGTATTTCAAGATGTTAAAATACATTCTTTTAATCGTAGTAATTGCCATGATTGTTCCAGTCCTTCGACCATACCCCACACACGCCAAATCCGTGTCGGAATGCAAAATAGACGAAAAGCCTGGAGATAGCGGTATCACACGGGAGGAAGCAAACAACATATTGCAGATAGAGAGCCTTAAATGCATCTGCATCGAAGATGGAATCAAAGATGGAAAAAGCGTACTACAAGCAGGAATATTAGCCGCCGGAGAATGCGTAGCCGTCGCGGAGAAACAGGCTTGCTCAAGCAATCCACTTAAGGCATGCTGTATCCTCTTTATAGATTTCAAGTGCCCCAAGGGCGGCTACACAGGCCCAGACAAGCACGACCCGAACCCGAACCCGATGGAAATGGTTGAATGGGCGATTACGAAGCAAGAGCCCGTGGACGCCACCACAGTCGAGCTTCAGCTCGCAGAGTGATCTCGCACGGAAACCCGCCCTCGTCCACCTGATCAAACGATTCACGTACACACCAAGCCGATTAGTTGCACTTGCTAGTTGAACCTATTCTATAGTATCAAGATAGATATAAAGTACTATTGAGGGGTTGTGGCTATGAGACATACAACTATAGTAGGAATATTTACCGTGATGTTAACACTGGTTCCCGGCTTGGTATTTGCCGAGCATGTAATCGACGATTCAAAAGAGCCTCGTTATCTATTTGTTATAAGCGGGACGTCGGGTTCGTTGGATAGGGATACTTTGACATTAAACGGAGTACCGAATGTTATCTATTTCTCAGACCGTCCGGATCGAGTCGCAGGGCATATGAGTGTATCAAAATTCGTTGAGATGTGGGACAAGGGAGATGATTCATTCAAAGCAGACCCGCCAAACGCTACTCTTTCAGTGTTGAAGAAAGATGCAGCCAAAAATGTGGTGGTTGAACTTATGAGTGTTGAGCAGAAAAGTGGTTCTGTAGTTCTTAAATTGGCAGTGTTAGAAGGTAATGTCACAGGAGCATTCGAAACGTCATCCCTTTTCATTGACTATTTCTACCCTAATTCCGAATTACCGATCACATTTTAGGCATACCACGAATCCTACTATATAAAACAGCCCCAATTAAGCCTATTGATGTCTATCCGCTTTTCCTCCATCGACATCCAAAGAACTAAAGTCATTCTATCCACCCAACAGCAACAACAGAATCTACTGTGTATCTAACTCTCTATCCATCACAAGAACAACTAGCCGCAAATGCACTACGAGCTCTTATACACTATAAACCAAGCCAGCCCCCACCCACCGTTTCACGTACAACTCAAGTCGATAGGAACCGTAAGGCTCCCCCGTCTCTTGCTCATAAAGCCACTAATATTTGAAAGGTTAGGTTGGGAGTGAACGAATACTATAATTCCAACTTAAACCGAGCTTGACAGAAGGGGGGCAGTATAACCTTTCCTATCTCTCTTAGAGCTACATCTACTACACTAACTACATTATTCTAGACTGGGTGTAGGAAGTGTAGATAGTGTAGGAGAAATAGAGATATAGAATCGAAGTCAGAGAAAGTTTTTACTGCTCCCCATTAAGAACCTATTAGAATTAAGCTAGTAAAAACTCGATGCACTTACCTTTATATAGCACATGGATACCGCACACCAATTCAGGCGGAAGAAGAGTATTACAGAAATCATACTTTACATAAAGAAGCGGCTTAACAATTTTGGGTAGGGCAATACACCCATTTGTCTCATATGTAGTGAACCTATACCACACTTGATTATCTAAGTCATTATGTGTTAGTCTGAAATATGTAGTGGTTTAAAGATTATTATAATGATTTAGAAATCATAAAAAGACATAAAACTACTTTAGTAGATTTAACATAAGTTGGTGCCCTAGAAAGGGGGTATAGAAATGTTAATCAAGAATTTATTCAAAAAATTCTAGGACTTAAGTGTAAGAGGATTAACAGATTTATTTTAAGAAAACTTGTTAATTGGGGGGGTAGTGATATGGGATATTTATGTTTATATATCAATAACACTAGGATAGTATTACCAAAACATTTAAGAAATATTGTTCGGGTGTGTAGTGTATTTTTATTATTGATGTTTATTGCTGCTGAGCAGGCCTGTTCGCAACCACCAGCAGGAGGACCTCCTGGATTACAAGTAATTGCAGGAGAAGACGGGCTCTCATGCTGGGATTTAAATGGTGATGGCGTAGCTGATCCAAACGAAGATATTAACACAGATGGTGTTTTTGATGCATTAGACTGTAAAGGACCACAAGGAGATGTAGGAACTGACGGTCAAGATGGACCCACCTATACTGGAATCGCCCCAATCAATGTGGACAATACCAATAACGAAATTGGATTGAACCCGGCAACGATAAATCGTAATGTGCTAGTTTGGGATATGCCTGGTGACAACTGGGTTCAAGCCTCTGGGGACAAAAGGCAACCATACTTAGGCGTCAACTATATAATTGCACTTATGGGAGTTTTCCCTAGTAGAAACCAATCTGATCCCTTCATTGGGGAAATCATAATGTTTGCGGGGAATTTTGCCCCTAGGGGTTGGGCTTTCTGTGACGGACAGTTGTTACCGATCTCTCAAAATTCAGCCTTGTTCTCAATTCTAGGAACTACCTATGGGGGAGATGGCCGTACGACCTTTGGTCTACCTGACTTACGAGGGAGAGTTCCTATAGGCCCTCGTACTGGTCCTGGGCTCACGGCTTATAGACTAGGTGAAAAGGGAGGCTCCGAAGACCATTAAATCAAACACTAAATGCACTTTGGAAGAGGCCTGTTTATAAACAGGCTTCTTCTTTTTTCATAAGAATCAATCATACTTATGCGTCTACTCATTTGCTCTCTCCTAATAATACTCGTCATAGGAAACGACTCGCCTTCTATAATATTAATCCAAGCTGAACCTGCAGAGGAAGAGAGTTTATTTCTAAAGAAGATACATGTTCCTCAGAACCTTACACCTGATAAGAAGAACAAGGTAATTCTGATCGCAGTTGTAGATGATGGAGTAAGAATCACCCATCGAGACTTGAAAGATTTTATCTGGACAAACCCGAAAGAAGTTCCCGACAATCAGATCGACGACGATGGCAACGGTTATGTAGATGACATACACGGCTGGGATGTATCAGATCAAGACAACAACGTGGCTCCCCCCGAAGGTCGGACCGAGTTTTATCATGGAACTCACGTAGCAGGGATTGTTACCCAAATCGTAAAGTTTGCTTACGGCGAGTCTGCATCCGACTTGATTAAAATTATTCCCGTAAAAAGTTTGTCAGACAGAACAAAAACCACATACCTTAAGAACGCTTATAAGGGAATAGAATACGCCCTTGATTCAGGTGCAGATATCATCATCTGTTCTTGGGGAATAGGTCGAATCACTCCCGAAGAATCCAGAATCTTGCAGAAGGCCGAAAAGAAAGGAGCACTGATCGTTGCATCAGCGGGCAATTTACCAGAAGAGCGTGACCAATATCCTGCCGCTTATAGATCTGTTGTGGCAGTAGCTGCATTGGATAATCAAGGCCAGAAGATTAAAAATTCTAATTTTGGACAATTCATCGATCTCTCGGCACTCGGAGTGGAAATCCGGAGTGCCAGTGCTCGTTCGGATGAGACGTACGAGGTACGTGAAGGTACTTCTTTCAGCACTCCAATGGTCGCTGCCGCAGCTGCACTAATCAAGCTTCAACACCCAACATACTCTAACAGAGAAATTGAAGCCTGTTTGAAAAGTTCCACTGAGGTAATCGAAGTACCAGCTCGACGGTACAGTGGTAAGTTAGGGGCGGGAAAGCTGAATGTAGAATCTGCTGTCAGGTGCAATCTCTTGCAAGAGCAGCCTAGTGAACAAAATCGGCTTATTAATCCCAAGGGATATTTATATTACAAAGGCACAACCAAAGCATCAGTGTCGTGGTTGCTCGAACCTGAAGGGGATTTTAAAGGGATTTGGTTCAGGCCCGTATTCAATCGGGAAGAGGCTTTGCGAGGAACAATCGACTTTTATACCAATGAATCTTCTGACTCTAGAAAGGTCGTTAGCTATTCTTTGGACTCTCTTCCAGAGAAAATCTATGTCCCAGGCAATAGTGCATTCGTATACTTTGAACCATTTGACTCTGATCAGAAGTTCGACTGGTTGCTAGAGTATGAGGCAGAAACAATAAATTTCAGCACATTGTATTGTGAAGGAACAAATTATAGAAATGAGGAGGGAATTCTAACTGATGGCAGCGGACCCAACAACTACTCATTTAATACCGACTGCAAATGGCTCATCACGGCTCCGGAAGGAAAAATTATACATTTCAAGTTCAAGGAATTCGATACGGAAGCCAAGACTGATTGGGTCTATTTCTTTCACGGTTCAGGAACCCATGAAAAAATAATGGCAATGTTCAGTGGCCCAGACATTCCACCCGAGTTAACCACCTGGGGGAATCAAGTTTTACTTTGGTTCGTCACTAATGGAGTGCAACAGAATAAGGGATGGCAGGTGGAGTATCACTTTCAGGATCCATAAGATCCATACTAAAATCCAAAGTTAGCAGCAAATGCGACTAATAAGGGTAATTTAATAAGTATTGAAATAGATAATAAGTCCTAGAGACAGTTTAATTCTATAACTTCAAGGGGAGCTTCGGCTCCCTTTTTTGTTTGGTTTTAATATTCTTCATTCCAACTAAACCTTTCTTGACAAAGGGGGAGCGGTACAAGCCTACTTCACTCAGTTTTATGAAAGCCTGTTCCAATCTGGAAGTAGAGCAAGTATTCACCAGCTACAACAACCCTAAGGGGAACGCGGATACAGAAAGAATGATAAGAACGATGAAAGAAGAGCTCTTTTGGCTAAGGGAGTGGGAGAATGAAAGAGAGCTCAGCCTAGAATTGGACAAATGGGTTCAATATTACAACAGGAATCACCTTCCTTCAGCAGTAGGATACTGCACACCGATTCAGGCGGAAGAGGAGTATAATAAGAATAATACTTCGCAATTAAACGTCGCTTGAGTAAATAATTTAGTTACCCGAATAAGCACTTGATTGTTATCATCAATTCCTGATATAATGCCTATAATATTTAATATTTAAAGGGGAAAAAAGATGAAAAAACCAACAATAGCTTTATTTCTTATCATAGGTGTTTTCTTTCTCGCTTTACCTGAGGCGGGATTATCACAAGGCGGATGCTGCAGGACACCTGATAATGCTTTTTGCTTAGGGTGCAATTCCGGTTGTGCTGCTACTGAAGGATTCTGTGAAACGCAAGGTGGAATTTTTATAGGCGCCACCGAGGCTTGTGTTTCTGAATTTGGTGACTGCGGAAGCTTGCCCGATACCACCAGAGGATGCTGCCTAAGGGCTGACAGCATATGTAGAGAGGACAGGACTTTCGATGAATGTTTTCAAGGAGATGTAGGACAGTTTTGGGTAGCCGACGAGGCCTGCTCAGAAGTACCCGAGTGTGCACCACCAGCGGTCCCAACCCTTTCCGAATGGGGACTTATAGTTATGGCAGGAATCTTAGGCATAGTAGGATTTATGGTTCTTAGAAGAAGAAAAATAACTGCTTAAAGTCTAACAACACTACAAATTTAAATACACAAGGGGAGCTTCGGCTCCCTTTCTTGTTTAGTTACAGTATTCATAATTCCAACTTAAACCGAGCTTGACATAAGGTGTGCAGTACAGATTGGCATAACTTAACAATACTTTTCTTGCAGCCATAATAATAGAATTAACTGGGCCAATCCCTTTTAAACTTTATTTTTTTATGTTGTTGTAGTCTATTTTAATATCAGAATCCCTTCCCATTATCTGGAAATGATACTCCAATATATCCTTTACCTCACCTCCCCTTCTAGGCCAATATGTACTATTCAACAAAAAACTACTTGCCCTTCCTTCTGACACCATAAATTCCGTCCAATCTCTGAACTTATCCCAGTATTCACCCACAAATATCTGAGGCTGGAACGGATTGATCTTTAATGCTTTTTTCACGGTTGTAACCATAGCCTCCAAAGTGGTCCCAACGCCACCGGTGAAATAGATGTTAGCTTCCGCAACCTCATCCATCACATCTTGCCTCAACAACAACCCTTTCCTATGGAATGAGTTTATGAAATCAGCACCCCCCATGTAAGGTTCATAAGGAATCTCCCACACAGATGCTCCATACAACAAACCTAATTCCTTTGCTGTTTTGTGCATAAGTGTCATCACACTATTTTCATGTGAACCATGGCCTCCATTTACAATTGCTACATTACCCCCATGAATGTAGGATATTGCTTCAAAAGTATCCTTTATGTCTTTTGCAATCTCCGGATTGGCTTCCAGATTAGAACCCAATACCTGCACCATTTTCTTTGAGGAAAGCAATTCCTGGAAATAGGGCAATTTCTCCACATCAACGAAAAAACCCTTGTGGAACTTGAATATTTTGCCTTCCTCGGCTCCTGTCCAGTACAAATTTATGCCTTCCTCTGTGAACACTTTCTGGTTTACATAATCTATGTTAGTGAAGAATTGGTCATTATGGAAGGAAGAGTTCTGAAAATATATATCTGAAATTTTTCTGACATTGCTTAGCAGTTTGGATGAAAGGCCTCTGCCGGGAAAATGAGATATGAAAATTTTGCTCTCACCACTAACCTTATTGATCTCTTTAATGAATTTTGAATAATCACTAGTATTTCCTCTCCTGAGATTCATTTTTTTTATTGAATTATCTGGTTTTTGGATTGCAACTATATATTCCGGACTGTATCTGACTTTCGGATCCGTAATGTCAAATTCATTTGTTAGGACATCATCGAGATTTTCTGGCAGCTTCTGTATGAAGAATTTTTTCTCCTTCCCTGCTGGAGGCCTGTAAAGCTTTATGTCAACATATTCCACCTTATATTCCTTCCCATTTGATAATGGCATTACGAAAAACATTCCATTAGTGTTCTTGTCCGCAACCCTTGCATCTGCATGATTTTCAGATGTGATAAAAACCTCATATGTTCCTGAAAATAATGTGGTATGGCTTACAATACCAGATTCAGGATTGACAGATATCCCATCAAATTTAGATAAGTCAAGGATATCATTACCGAACTTATCCTTCCCCACCTTGACATCTTCAATATTGGCAGCAGGCTGATATATCAATAAATCTTCCCTAGGCACCCTTTTGTCTATGATTTTTACAAGATTTTCAAGTGTCATTAAGCTCTTGTCAGGAAGATGAACCTGAGGAAAAACTGGCAATGATACGGTCCCGTCAGAATAAATTTTTGATTCCTTAACAATCCCATTTGAATAACTTCCATCTTCTCTGTAGGCCCTTATAGCCGGAAGGTGTATGTCTCCATTCCTCACCTTCTGAATTATTTCTCCGGCGGTAACCAGTAGGTTTGGGTTCACAATCTGAAGCTTCCCGATCCGGGTTCCTTCCCTTAGCAATATGTCAAGCCCAACTTCTTGTCCATCATTAAGTATGAAATAATCCGGGATGTATTTTTTGAATCTTGCGACGTAATTCACTACCAACCCTTTTTTGGTTTCCTCCAATTGAAAATATTCTTTTTTCTTTCCATTTCCATCAGCAGGAATAAAATTAGTTTTTTCTGAAAGTGAGCCCAAATCCTGGTTTATCCCGAATTTAGCCCAGGTAGAGAACATGTTTGTCACAATGTTGTCTTTCTCATGATTTTCAATCAGATAATCCCTACCATTCTCCTTTACAGGCATGGTCACTCTTGCCACTACCTCATCTTTCGATGCCTTGATTATTTCCTCAATATGGCCGTCAAGCGTTGATGATATTGACATAAGCATATCCTAACTATTTATTAATTTTACTATTAGGTAATAACAACAAATTACCCTATTTTCATAAAAGCATCATTGAGGTGATGGGACATTTCTGGCAAGAACTTTGCCCTGCTCGGTAAGCGATACCTGAACCAAGCGACGATCCTTTAGATCGCAATCCCGCCGGATGACCTGACCCGCCTATAATACTACCATAAGTTAGATATAGGCTCAGTGAGCATAATTTGAAAGGAGTTAATAATAATCGCAAGTAAGCACTTCATTCTTCATAATTCCAACTTAAACCGAGCTTGACAAAAGGGGGGCAGGTCAGCATCGATTGACAACCCAATATCTCTGAGGTTAGATTGTCTCGCTATGGCAGATGCTGACAGGGAAAGGCTAAAGGAAATATTGCAGGAGAAATCTTTACTTAGAGGTGATTTCACACTCACGTCCGGCAAGAAAAGTACCTACTACATAGATGCCAGGCTTACAACCCTTGATGCCGAAGGCGTTTATCTTATAGGAAAGATATTCCTCCAGGAGATTAAAAAGGATTCTTCAATTAATGCAGTGGGTGGTCCAACGATGGGCGCCGATCCTATAGTAGGTTCAGTTCTGGCATTAAGCCAGGAAGCCGGATATCCCTTGGTTGGTTTTCTCGTCCGAAAGCAGGAAAAAGGTCACGGGACCGCGAAGCTAATAGAAGGGAATCTGAAACCTGGGGACAAGGTCTCGATGGTTGAAGATGTTGTCACCACTGGAGGCTCGGTAATTAATGCGATAAACGCAGTTCGCGATTCAGGCGCGGAAGTGAGTAAGTTACTCGTTATCGTGGACAGAGAAGAGGGGGCTAAATCTAAGTTTGAAGAGATGGGGGTCAAATTTTTCTCGATTTTTCAGATTAGTGAACTGTTGTAAGTGCAAACTCTAGATTGGCAATCAGCACTAATTTAATCTCTTAAGGAAAAGTAATATCGTACTCCTCAAGCTTTCTACGAAGAGTAAGCCTGTTTATACCGAGAGTCCTTGCGGCTTTCGATCTATTCCAGCCGCTTGCGCTTAGAGCTTCCTCTAATAATATCTTCTCGGCTTCTTTAACTATCTGACTGTAGATGTTGTCGCTCTGTCCCGAATTCAAAAGCCCTCTTACAGATCCTCTCAAAGTATCTTTAAACGAAGGTGGATTTTTAAGCTCATCTGTGGAGAGCCTACTTTTGAGATCAAGATCGTAAGAGGTTAAATAAGGGATTTTAGTAAAAGCGATAGCTTTTCTTATAGCGTTTTCAAGCTCTCTCACATTTCCGGGCCAGTCATATTCCATAAGCTTATCTTGAAACTTCTTAGTTACTCCGTCTATATTCTTTCCAGCTTGATTGCTATGTCTTCTGGTAAGGCACTCCATTAGAAGCGGGATATCCTCTATTCGATCTTTTAGCGGAGGTAAATGAATTTTAACTACGTTTATTCGGAAGTATAAATCTTCTCTGAATTTTCCCAGACGTACAAGCTCCTCAAGGTTTTGGTTTGTGGCAGTTATTAACCTTACGTTGACCGAAATCTCTTTGCTGCTCCCCAGTCTGTGGAATGTTCCGCTTTGTACTACTCTTAAAACTTTAGCCTGAAGAGATAATGACATATCTCCAATTTCATCCAGGAACATTATTCCCCCGTCTGCTTCCTCAAATTTTCCGGTCCTGGCCGTATCAGCTCCTGTAAAAGCTCCCTTTTCATAGCCAAAGAGTTCAGCCTCCAAAAGGGTCTCTGGAATTGCGGCACAATTAAGCACAACAAAAGTCTTTTCCCACCTTGTACTTACTTTCCATACCGACTCTGCCACAAGCTCCTTTCCTGTTCCGCTCTCGCCTGTTATGAGCACCGGTACGTCCACTCTTCCCACCTGTCCGATAAGTTTGCAGACCTCTTGTAGCATCGGAGAGTCGCCGACAATTGCGCAGGTTACGCTACTACCTTCCACATCTCCCGGGAAATCTACCAACTCCCCTTTTGTCTCAAGTCTTATACCTAGTGCTCTTTTTATTGAATCGATTAGCTTTGGGTTATTAACAGGGCCGATAATACAGTCAAAGGCGCCGAACGTCATAGATTCAATTAGATACCTTGCACCTTTTACCTCGGTTAGTACTATTACAAATGATTTCTCTTTAAGCCTGCTCAGAGCACTTATGCCGATTGTATCAACGTCGAGTAATGTAACTTCAGGGTAGTTAGATTCATTTACTTCACTCAATACGGATAATTCAGCAATTCCGTTTAGGGTTTGTTTTATCCCTTCAGATAAACTTGAATTCTTTGTAAATAAGGTAATATTTGTACTCATTTATTACTCCCTGTGTGTAACAAAAGTATACAGCGTGATTATTATGTAATCAAGAATATAATGTGCATTTGTATAACTACCTGTTAAATCTACGATTTTTTGCTGTGGCATTTAATTTGCATCATTCTATCAGGATATTTAATCATAATACTTATAGCTAAATTTAGAGGATACAGATAATTTGGATGTAATACTTATATCAGCGATTGTACTTGCGGCTTTTCTCGCATTGAATATTGGGGCTAATAATTCCGCGGCTTCAATGGCTACGGCCTATGGTGCGGGGGTTAGAACCAAAAAACAGGCAGTAATTATTATCGCTGTATTCGCATTATTGGGAGCATTGATAGCAGGAGCTCCAGTTGTAAATACTATAGGGAAAGATCTAGTTCCAAGTGAAGTACTATCATCTCATATTGGCCTAGTTTTAATTATTTTTGTAATTGCCTCGGTTTTTGTTACTTGGGCAAATGTTGCGAAGATTCCTATTGCAACTACTCACGCAATTGTATGCGCAATAGCAGGAGTGGGCTTATATTCAAGCGCACTAAATACGGATAAGTTTTTCGAGATATTAGTTTGGTGGGTGGCTGCTCCACTTGTAGCCTGGATTATCAATTTCCTGGTGGCCAAGTACCTGTATTTCAGGACACTTAAGTTTCTTGCTGAACGTTATTCTGAAAAGTCGATTAATCGGATTCTTATGATTATGATTACAATATCCGGCACTTTTCTTGCATTCTCTGCCGGTGCTAATAACTCGGCAAATGCTGTAGGGCCGCTTGTTGGGTTAGGTCTTATAGGTTCTTATCAGGGAGCTCTGATAGCGGGAGTGGCCATGGGCGTAGGAGCTATACTTTTTGGGGGGAGAGTTCTTGAAACTGTAGGGAAAGAGATAACCGAGATCTGTATTTTGAGGGCTGTCTCAGTAGAATTTACAGGCGCTGGTCTGATTCTTATAGCCTCGTTTTCCGGAATACCGGTGTCGATAGCGGAGATCATTACATCAGGTATAATAGGCTTTTCGTGCGCACAGCAGGGTTTTGGTGTGACTGCGCGTAATAGACATGTTATACGAATCGCGTTTTTCTGGATAGTGATACCGTTTGTAGCAATAGCACTGGGTTATGGGTTGTCGTCTTTATACTTCACCTATAATGTTGGAGAATTTATTACTATGAACTTTGGTTTATAACGGAGGTATATCACAATTAGCCTATCGAACTCGCATACTGACAGTTCATCTGAGCTTCTAAAAAAAAGGTTTAATGCCCAGCAAGTAGAAGAGCTGAACATTAAATTTGAGAATGCCAGCGCTCAAGAGGTGCTTGAGTGGACAACTTCCCTGCATCCTAGAGTTGCTCTGGCATCCAGTTTTCAAGCACAAGGAGTGGTTTTGATAGACATGTTTATGAAGATTAATAAAAAGGCAAGGGTCTTTACTTTGGATACCGGAAGGCTTAACGAAGAAACATATGAAGTTATGGATGCTATAAGAAGCAAATATGGAATCAGGATTGAGGTAATCTTTCCTGATAAACATGATGTAGAGGAGATGGTTCGTAATCATGGGCTTAATTTGTTTTATAAAAGTAAAGACAATAGGTTTCTATGCTGCGATATTAGGAAAGTGAGACCATTAAAGAATTATTTGCCAACCTTAGACGGCTGGATAACTTCTATTAGACGGGATCAGACAGAAAACAGATCAGGTTCAAAGAAATTTGAGATTGATGAGCTTCATGGGGGAATCCTCAAAATAAACCCTCTTGTAGATTGGACGTCGAAAGAAATCTGGGAATATATAAAGGAGCACAACGTTCCTTATAACAAATTACACGATATAGGCTATCCAAGTATCGGATGTGCTCCTTGCACGCGTGCGGTAAAAGATGGAGAAGATCCCAGGTCAGGCCGGTGGTGGTGGGAAAACGATTCGGATAAAGAATGCGGACTTCACATCAATCACAATATCAATCCTTAAATTCATATAAAAACCTAGATGTTCTTAAGTTCTGAGCTAAAATATCTCTTTGTTACTGAAAGTTGTTATCTCCGACCTCTTCCTGAGTAGAGATCGGTACTGGTGATGCCTGGTGAATTACCATACGCCATCCTGATTCGTTCTTTTCAAATATATTAGTCGAAACGGAAACGTTCATCATGATAGGGTCTCTTTTTATATACGTAAGTTCCTGAATGCAGCTAACCCAGGCTGCATCTCCTTCTATATCCACAGTTACATTATGGAGCTTTATATCGAGCTGGTCTTCAGGATCAAATACGTTCTCCCAGCTTTGTCTTATTGCTTCCCATCCTTCGAGCATAACCCACCCGGGATGTGTGCAGCCCGCTCTCTCGTCATGCACAAATACTGTTCCCATTAGCTCAAGGTCTCTTGTCCCAAGTGCCTTATAGAATCTGCTATTTACATCAAGTATCAGTTCTTTATCCGTTTCTATTGCCATTTATTTAATCCGCTACTTATACCCGATTTTTGATTGGGTTTCCTGTAGATGTTCAGTATAGAAAATCCCTGCGAGGTCTAATACCTTAATTCTGAGTTAGTAAAGCCTACTCTAATTATATATGGCTTTCTTCTCTAGCTTCTAGAACCTATTGTTTGAAGATGTCCACTACTTTACTAAGGGAGTTAACTATATCTCCCTTTACCCTTGATATGTCATTGTAGATTGCAAAGAACATTATGAAGATTAGTACAGTGAGTCCTATACGCTGGCTAATTTCAAGTGATCTTTGGCTAAGTGGTTTTCTCTTAATAGCTTCTATTGTAAGGTAGACTACGTGTCCGCCGTCGAGCATCGGTATCGGGAACAGGTTAATAATAGCAAGGTTAATACTTATAAAACACGTAAACTGCAGAAGCTGAGCGAAGCCGGCTTCTGCTGCTGCACCAGAGACTTTGGCGATAAGAATGGGGCCGGCAAGGCTTTTTCCAGCGGCCCCAAGTGCAATTTTTCCCGTCACGAGTTTATATAAAAACCCAAATAGAAGTGCCACAATCTCTATTATCATGTTTGCAGCTTCTTTTACTCCATTATATATAGATTCGAAAAACCCGTATTTTTTAATAATTTCATCGGTATAAACTTGTATGCCAATTGCGCCTGCCCCATTTTCACCTAAAGGTTCAGGGGTGATTTGAATATCAAATACGCTTTCCCCTCTTTCTATGAGCATAGTTAACTCTTTATTGGCATTTTTTTGAATAACTGAGGCCATCTCATTCCAATCGGCAATTGGCTGCCCGTTGATTTCAAGAATCTTGTCTCCTTTCTCAAGTTCAGCATTGTCAGCGGGTGTGCCGTCCATTACACCCCCTACTTTTGCAAGAACCGGCTCCCCGAACCCTAAAGCTACAAGTCCTTCCGAGGTAGCAGTAGCCTTTATTGGAATTGCAATTGTCTCGCCCCCTCTGTCTACCTTAATATCAAGTAGAACGTCAGGATTTATCTGAAGCTCTATGTTTACATCTCTCCAGTTTGAGACCTCCTTTCCTTCTATTTCTAATATTTTGTCTCCGACCAAAAACCCTGCTTCTGCAGCGGGAGACCCATTTGCTATCTGCCCTATTACTGGGCTGCGCTCAAGATATGCCGGAACTGATATGCCTATCATAAAAACTACTGGGAGCAATATAAAAGGTAGTAAGAAATTCATAAATGGGCCTGCAACTACAATCAAAAGCCTGTTTATTATAGACTGATTTGAGAAACCTCTTGGGTACTCTTTTTCAGAATAGTTGTCTGATCCTTCTAAGTCCTGAGCTGTAGACGTAATCTCAATATTTTTGCCGTCTCTTTCAATTACAAATTCAAATTCTCTAAGAGGTTCATTTTCGAGCACGGCTTCGAGCTGCTTCCATCTTTCAAAGGATTTTAGCTCTAAGCCGTCTATGCTTATTATTCTGTCCCCTGATTTGAAACCGGTTCTTTCGGCATTTGAACCCGGATCAACTTTATCTACTATAAAGTTGCCCTCAACACCCTCGCCGTACATTTTAACGTAGCCGCCCAGTGGAAGAAGGCATATAAGATACTCGGTTTCTCCCCTGGTAAATCCAAATAATTTTTTACCGAATCCTAAAGAGAATTTCTCGACTCTTACTCCACTCCATTTTGCGACGAGAAAGTGTCCTAATTCGTGTATGAATACTAAAACTCCTATAACAAAGATAAAAGCTATTATTGCGGTCATATTTTTTTATTCTCCTAATTTCTAATTAAAGATTGTGCAGTATTTCTTGCCCAGAGGTCACTTTCTAGTACTGCATCTAGCGTATTAGCGGGTTGTGTTTTATGAAGGTCCATTACTTTCTTTACTGTGTTAATTATACCCGTAAATTTCATCTGCCCTGACAGAAATGCTGAAACTGCCACCTCGTTTGCCCCGTTCATAACTGAGGGCATAGTACCACCTTCTCTCAAAGCGTCAAACGCGAGTGAAAGTGAAGGGAACTGACTATAGTCAACATCCTGAAAGCTAAGTTCTCCGAAACTCTCCGGGACGACGGGGTTAGTGTTCATAGATATTCTCTCTGGGTATGAAATCGCGAAAGCAATTGGTATTCTCATATCCGGTTTGCCCATCTGAGATATAACTGAGCCGTCTATATATTCTACCATAGAGTGAACTATACTTTGGGGATGTATCCACACAGATATTTGATCAGGCTCAAACCCAAAAAGCCATTTAGCCTCAATTACTTCAAACCCTTTATTCATAAGAGTAGCTGAATCTATAGTGATTTTCTTCCCCATTTTCCACGTAGGGTGGTTTAGCGCAACTTCTACACTGACATCTTCTAGTTGGTCCTGAGGGGTATTAAGGAACGGTCCCCCTGAAGCTGTGAGGATTAAACGTTTCACATGGTTTCTCTTTCCGCATTCAAGTGCTTGAAATAATGCGCTATGTTCACTGTCTATGGGAAGTAATTTGGTGCCTCTTTTTTGAACTTCAGCGGTCAAAATTTCTCCTGCTATTACAAGGGACTCTTTGTTTGCAAGAGCAATATCCTTTCCGGCTCTTGCTGCGGCTAATGTGGGCCTTAATCCCGAAGCCCCAACCATGGCGGAGACCACCAGATCAGCTTCACTTAATATTGCTATCTGCTCTACCCCTTTTAGACCGTGAAGTATTTGAGTATCACAGGGTTTAATTAATGAAGCCAGTGCGGATGCAGTTTCCTCATTTTGGACCGAAACCGCTCGCGGACTAAACTTTAAGATTTGTTCTTTGAGAAGCTCAATATTGCTTCCAGCGGCAAGTCCGACAACACTGAATTTTTCTGGGTGCTGCGATACAACGTCTAATGTTTGTCTGCCGATAGAACCAGTAGAGCCGAGTATGGAGATTTTCTTCAAATGACTTCCCTTTTCTTTACCTGGTCCCCTGTGAGACCAAATCTCCTTTCTCGTCTCTGGTAATTTAGAATCGCTTTTATAAGATGCCTTTTCCTGAAATTCGGCCAAAGTGTTTTCGTAACATATATTTCAGTATATGCGAGTTGCCATAGCATAAAGTTAGAAAGCCTCATTTCCCCGCTTGTTCTTATGAGAAGGTCGGGTTCAGGCATGTCTGATGTATATAAAAATCTTGAAAAATTTGATTGATTAATGTCTTCGGGGGCAATATTGCCGTGAGATATCATTTTTTTAATCGCATCTATTATTTCTTCTCTTCCCCCATAGCTAAGAGCAAGTGTTAAGGTAAGTTCTTTGCAATCTTTTGTTTTTTCAATCGTTTCCTCCAGTACTTTATATACGTCTTGAGGAAGTTCCCAAAGCCTTCCTATTGCATTTAGGCTTATCCCATTTTCAACGAGTTTGTTCCCCTCTTTCAGCAAATACTGTTTTAACAGCTCCATTAATGCATTGACTTCTACTTTGGGTCTTTTCCAATTCTGAGCAGAAAATGCATATAAAGTAATATGTTTTACACCCAGGTCTTTAGCGCTTTTTACAACCGCTCTTACAGATTTCATCCCTTCCCTGTGGCCGCTTATACGGTCCAGGCTTTTTTTCTTTGCCCATCTGCCATTCCCGTCCATTATTATCACAATGTGTGCAGGAAGATTGTTTTTGTCTACTAGCAACTCAAGTTTCCCTTTCATTAGCTTTCTAATTATAACACTTCAAGTTATTTAAAAAAGTGCAGAATTCTAGGGATAAAATGCCCGGATAATATCCTAATTGAATACTGCTTTGGATAGGCATGATATTGGTGCGGCTATAAAGATAACTATCAATAGTATCGACAGTATTACTAAAAAAGTGAGACAGTAAATGAAAAATGAGACGGGAATAAAGATGGCTCTATACAAAAAAAACCAATCTTTAGAAATTTGAATTACTATAGAGCTGTAACTCCCGATAAATCTGCTTATTACTGTATATAACATTTTTAGCATATCTTTCTCTTGAACTAAAATATACCATTCTTTTTATTAGTGCAAAAAAAATATTTAGAGTGTGCTTTTAACCTAATTCAATAGGAACAGTCTCTCATTCAAAATTAAATTGCGCATTTACTATTCAATTACCTGCATTTATTCCTTTATTTAAAATTCCAAGTTGCTAGTTAATGGATGTTTAGTTAACCTGTACTTGAGGTCATACATATGAGAATTATTTCTCTAATATTAATAATTTTCACATTAAACGTAACCGCTGTTGAGGCGGATAACGAATCTGTCTATAAAGGCCTTTCCAATTTCACAAAGGTACTTGACCTTATTCAGCGAAATTATGTTGAAGAGGTAGACGGCGAAGATCTTACGATCAAAGCTATAGAAGGAATGTTACACGGACTTGACCCCTATTCAGCGTATTTAAGCCCAGAACGTTATAGGGATCTTGAAATTGGCACTTCCGGTGAATTCGGAGGTGTCGGGATGGAAGTCACGACCAAAAATGGATTTCTAAAAGTGATAACTCCCTTTGAGGGAAGCCCAGCGGAAAAAGCCGGTATTAAGCCTAAAGATCTGATAATTGAAATTGAAGGTAAAACAACAAAAGGCATGGTTGTACAAGAAGCTGTCAAGTTGCTTAGGGGGCCTAAGGGCAGTTCTGTGAATGTAACTATCGAGAGAAAGGGAGAGTCCAACCCTATAAAAATAACTCTTGTCAGAGATAAAATAACAATTAAGAGCGTCAAGAAGAAACTGATTGATAATGAGATCGGATACATAAAGCTTTCACAGTTTCAAGAGGATTCATCTCAAGAATTAAGAACAGCTTTATTAGAGCTTGAATCACAAAATGATAAGGATTTAAGAGGTGTGATCCTGGACTTAAGAAATAATCCAGGAGGATTACTAGGTGAAGCGATAGAAGTGGTGGATGAGTTTGTTGATCAGGGATTAATAGTGAGTGTTAGAGGCCGGTCCAAGGAACAAACTAGAGAATTTTATGCAACAAAAAATGGCAATTTTCAGGAATATCCGATTGTGGTAATTGTGAATGAGGGGAGTGCTAGTGCTTCTGAAGTTGTTGCTGAAGCTCTTCAGGATAGTAAAAGAGCAACTATTCTTGGCACTAATACCTTCGGGAAAGGTTCTGTACAAACAATAATAAGATTGGAAGACGGATCTGGTCTTAAGCTCACAACAGCAAAATTTTATGCCCCAAGTGGTAGATCAATTAGTGAGGTTGGTGTAACTCCGGATGTAATTGTTGAGAACACAAATGCCAAAGACCAGCAACTAGAAACCGCTGTTGATCTGCTAAAGAACTCAGGAATCAGCCGTGCTATACCCAAGGGCTAAGGAGAGCCTCTCTTTTGCCAAGAAAACCCAGAAGTTATAAAAAATCGAGAAGACCAGCGAGAAGAAAGAGAAATGCCCGGGTCTCAAGGATAGTTCTCTTCACTATAGGGTTTATTCTACTGGTATTTTTCGGCTTATATGGGCTTAATTACTTAAAACAAAACGTATCCTCTGATTTTTCCAATGAAAGGCTGTCGGCTACTGAAATGGATAATCTCATAAAGGAGATAGACCGTAGTCTTGCTGGAGCATTTTTTGACGCGGGTATATCATCTAAGAATATAGAGTCAAAAAAAGTCTATAATAAGGGATTCGAAGAACTAATGTGGGAATACAAGGATATGAAAATAGTTCCTGAAAAGGGGATCACACCACAAAAAGTTAAAAAATCTCTTGAAGATTCTATTTTTAAAAAGTTTCCTATAGAACATGAGATTAAGAGCGGGGAAAACTCACTGACGGCTTATTTTAAGATTAACGATGTTACTACACATAAAATACAATTTGATTTTACTATTCAAAAGCAGCCTCTTGCTAAGCCTAAAAAGGAAAAAGCTGAAAAAGAGAAATTAAAAGAAAAAAAGATTAAGACTTCGGATAAATCAAAAACCTCAATATCTAAAAAAGAAACATTAAACAAAAACTATACAAAATCGAAAATAGTAATAATTGTTGATGATCTAGGGCAAACTAAAAAACCTATTGATCAATTGCTCAAAATCCCTGCATCAATTACTTTCGCCGTACTTCCAAACCTTCCCTATTCAATCTATGCAGCAGAAGAGGCTGATAAGAAGGGTAGGGATGTAATTCTTCATATGCCGATGGAGCCCAAAGAATCATCAGGGTATACTGCGGCAGATGCCGGAGATAGTACATTGTTAGTGGGATTGCCTAAAGATGTAATTCTCTCAAAGCTCAATAAAAGTTTGTCTTCAGTTCCCCATGTAAAAGGTGTAAATAATCATATGGGGTCAAAGTTCATGGAAAACGGTGAGTTAACTGAGCTTATATTGAGAGACTTGAAGAGTAAAGGGCTTATGTTCGTAGACAGCAAGACATCGAGTGAAAGTAAAGGGTATGAGACTGCGCTTGAACTGGGTATGAAAACAGCGCAAAGAGACGTATTTTTGGATAATTCGTCTAAAAATTCTCAATATGTAAAAGACCAGCTCAAAAAACTAGTTAATATTTCAAAAAAGAGAGGTTTCGCAATAGGGATATGTCATCCTTATCCTGGTACTGTTAAAGCTCTCTCTGAAATGATACCCGAAATTAATAATGAGGTTGAAGTTGTCTCAATATCAAATATTGTTAATCAGAGCAGTAAGCTTGGAAGGAATTAGAATTAATCATGTTTCCCCTATTTTAGTAAAGGAGAATATTAAATGGGTCTAATTGATGATACGAGGAAGAGAAGAGATTCTTGGATCAAGAGGTTTGAAGAGCAGCGTCAGGAAGAAGAATGGAGTCCTGGTAATGTAGATCCGAAGATTGAAGAAGAAAGGATTCTGGAAAACCGGAGAAAAGTAGGCGTGTTCCCACCGAAACCTAAAGACAATTAGTATTAGCACATTCTTGACTTCACGGACTTGACAACCCACTGTGAATCCTTTAGTTTTTTCTAGCTAGATTTGTGAAATATCAGGAGGAGTATATTTATGCCAGGAATTGTGGTCGGAAATAACGAGAGTATAGATAGCGCACTAAAAAGATTCAAGAAGCAGGTTGAGAAGGGTGGTGTTCTATCTGAAGTAAGAAGAAGAGAGCATTTCGAAAAACCGAGTGAAAAGAGAAAAAAAAAGCTGTTTGCTGCTAAAAAACGTGTTGTGAAACGTACCAGAAGGAACTAATTTCTCGAATTAATATATACATAATAAAACCCGGTTGGGGGGACACAACATTTGTATTCGTCATTCCAAAAGCTTAGATTGATTGAACATTCCTTTGAGTGTCCTGCTATAACCTTTTTATTCAGTTCAACCATAGATGGGAAAATTTAACAATGAGGCTCTTGTTAAAGAAATAAAAAGGAGGTTGAGTATTATTAACCTCGTTGAGAGTTACACATCTGTTAAGAAAACCGGAAAGGGTTATGTTGGGCTTTGTCCATTCCATGATGATAGTAATCCCTCTATGCATGTAGATGAAGAGAAGGGACTATTCCATTGTTTTAGCTGTGGAGCGGGAGGTGATATTTTTGGTTTTTATATGAGGTACAATAACCTAACCTTTCCAGAAGCTTTATCAGAACTTGCTAAAAAAGCTGATGTCAATATAGAAAGACAACCAGAATCAGTACCTAGAAGATCTCAAAATAGTGTTTTATATAAAATTAATGCCGTAGCTGCAAAGTACTACAGACATATTCTCCAAGAAGATAGTAAAGGTAAAAGAGGCAGAGATTATTTAGAAAGGAGAGGTATCTCTTCGGAGACAGCCAAAGAATTTATATTTGGTTTTGCTCCCGAAGGTTGGGATAATCTCGTTAAATACTTAACCAAGAATGAAGTTCCGCTAAATATTGCTGAAAAAGTGGGGTTAATAGTAAAAAGAAATAATACCGAAGGATACTATGATAGATTTCGAAATAGATTGATGTTTCCGATTTGTAATGTTGAAGGAAAAGTTATAGGTTTTGGAGGTAGAAGGGTTGACGAACAAGACGAACCTAAATATATAAATTCTCCTGAATCTGATATCTATCATAAAAGAAAAAGTTTCTATGGAATAAATAAATCAAAAGATCATATAAGAAGAGAAAGCAGAGCAATCTTGGTTGAGGGCTATACTGATTTTCTTTCCCTTTATTCCTCAGGTATCAGAAATGTCGTTGCAACGTTAGGCACGTCTTTGACACGTGAGCATGTAAGTATGCTCAGGCGCTATACAAATAACGTTGTTGTTTTATTTGACAGTGATGAATCAGGAAGAAAAGCTGCTAAGAAATCACTCGATGTGCTTTTGGAGGAGGGGTTATTGCCCCATGTTGCTCCCCTGCCTTCTGGAAAAGACCCGGATTCATATATAAATGAAGAAGGTTTGGATAAATTCAATGAACTCATAGAAAATCCTATTAGTTGGGTTGAATTCTGGTTTGATATGACGGGCGATTACCAGAAAAAAGGAATGATTACTCGCAAACAAATGTTAGAAGAAATTGTAGAATTAATAGAACACGTAAAGGACCCGGTTGAAAGAAGCTTCTGGATTAAAAAAGCGGCAGAGAGGTTAAGCGTTCCGGAGAGCGAGATATATTCTTTGGTCAAGCATAGAAGAAGTGAGAAAAAAACTGGGGGAACCAAAACTCAGCTGAAATACCCAAACACAGAGAAATTATTATTAACAGTTCTGCTAAAGTTCCCGGATATTAAATCAATCTTAGCAGAAGAAGATTGGAAAGGACTCATAACCAATACAGAAATTAAGTCTATTTTGGAAGAAATTATAGTTCAAGGTAATTACGACCCCTCATCCTTACTACTTCGTTTCGATGATAAAGTAGCTCATGAAATGATTTCAGAGGCACTGCTTTCATCTCCTGGTATTCCTGACGCGGAAACCGCTAGTAAAATTGTTCAGGACTGCGTAGACAAATTAAAACTTTCAAAGCTCGATGAAAAGTTGAAAGTACTCAGGATTGAAATTGATGATGCTATTAAAGAAAAAGATATCCAACTTGAGAAGAAGCTTCTTAAAGAGTTCGGAGATTTAACGAAGCAAAAACAACGGGAGGAAGGAAGAGCCTTATGAGTAATAAGAAAAAGGAAGCATTGCGAGTCAAAACGGCTAAGGAGAATATTAGACTTCTCAAGACTGAAAGCAACTCCCTAAGTGAAGCTGAGTTAGAAAAAACTGACTATAAGGATGAGTCTGAGGCTAGCGAGTCCTCTAATAAGAAAGAAAACGGAGTCAGCAGCCCCAAATACGGATTTCCTTTCAAAAGCAATAAGGAAAATGCCAATGAGTATGATCTAATAAGATTTTACCTTCATGAGATAGCAGATCATGCACTTCTTTCGAGGGAAGAAGAGATACGCATTGCTAAAAAAATTGAGACGGGAAAAAGGATTATTGCAAAGACTATTCTTAGTTCTTCTTTGATGTTAAATGAGATATGTGGAATTGGAGAGGAACTTCAAAAAGGGGATTTGGATGTAAGAGATGTTACTAACTCATTGGATGATACGGATGGATTAGGAGAAGAAGCACAGATAGGAATTGGGAATTTAATAAAGGAGATCACCAAGCTTTATAATGATAATGAAGAGTTTGCCAAAGAGATTAATATAGCTACAAAAAGGAAGAGAACCACCCTTTTAGTAAAGGTTAAGAAGAATAATAATAAAATGGTTTCATATCTGGAAGAGATCAACTTAAGTGGAATCCAGATGGACAGAATTCTTTCTGTTGCTAGAGGTTATATTAAGAGACTCGAAAAAATAAAAAATGAACTAGGCGGTTCTCAAAAAAAAGCTGATAATTTAATTGCCAAATCTAAAAAAGATTATAAAAAGGAAGTTGAGGAATTATTAAATGAGGCCGAAGATAATACAAGAAGACTTAAAAAAGGTGTTGGAAGAATAGAATTTGGTGAACAAATAACAACAACTGCGAGAAGGAAACTCATTGAATCTAATTTGCGGCTTGTTGTAAGTATTGCCAGGCGTTACATAAACAGAGGTCTTCCCTTCCTGGACTTAATTCAAGAAGGTAATATGGGGCTTATGAGGGCTGTAGAAAAATTTGAATATAATAGGGGCTATAAATTCTCAACCTATGCAACTTGGTGGATTAGACAAGCAATAACAAGGTCTCTAGCGGATCAGTCTAGGATAATTAGAATTCCTGTTCATATGACTGAAACGATAAACCGTATTATTAGGACATCAAGGCTTTTAGTGCAGGAATTAGGACGTGAGCCGATGCCTGATGAGATAGCTAGTAAAGTAGGAATGTCCACCGATAAAGTGGCAAGAGTACTTAAGATATCAAAAGATCCTATTTCTCTGGAAACACCAATTGGAGATGAGGAAGATAGCAAGCTCGTTGATCTTATAGAGGACTCCAACACAACTTCACCTGTTAAAGTGCTGGAAATGAATGAACTGAAAGAAATAATAAATAGCGCGCTATCATCAGTCTTGAATACCAGAGAGGAAAGTATTGTAAGGCTAAGATTCGGGATAGATGAAGAAAAGGAGCACACCTTAGAAGAGGTTGGTCATCAATTCCAGGTAACACGTGAGAGAATCAGGCAGATTGAAGTAAAAGCCATTAAAAAATTAAAACGTGCAGCAAGAGTTTATCCCATAAAAAGCTATGTAGAAAAAACTTAGTGGGAACCTGCCTTAATTAATCTTTATTTTTTTTAGAACGAGTTTTACTCTTAGTCATTTTACTTTTTCTAAGTTCTTTTGCTTCCTCAAAATATACAAGAACAGTACTTAGTGTTTTTACCCGTAGCATTTGTTTAACTTCTGAAACAGTTGCGCCGGATTCTATAGCTAGCATGGCCGCTGTCTGTCTAAGACTATATGGAGTAACGCCTTTTCTCTTAATTCCAAGCTTCTCAAAGTAATGGCTTACTCGCGCCCTAATAGCCCGTGTAGTTATTCTTTCTCTTATTGCCCTGTTTCCAATTCCCCAAAATAGTGGTTCACTCTCATCTGTGCTCTCTCTCTGAGCCAAGTACTTATCCAGCTCCCTTACTACAGTAGGAGATAGGACTACATACTCATCCTTTTTATCTTTGTTCTTGCCTTGGACATAGATGATTTTCTGTTTGTTTCTGGTTTTAATATCTCCTAGGTTTGCTCTTACTATTTCTATCTCGCTCAAACCGCATCTAACCATCAAACTTAACATTGCCCAGTCCCTAAGCCCTAAGGGTGAGGATAAATCAATGGTTTCAAATAGTTTTTTAACATCACTTCGTGTAATTGGTTTGGTCGAATGTCTTTGAGGTCTGGAGCCGCCTTTAACTTTTTTAGCAGGGTTCCCGGTAGTTTTCCCCATAATCTCTAAGTAGTCATAGAACCTTCTTACCGCTGTTAGATATGCAGAGACTGAGGCGGTGGATAAATCCTTAGAGGTAATATAGTCTTTGTAGCGTTGAATATCATTAGAAGTAAGTCCTATAGGAGATGTGTCCCCAAGCCATTTGGAGTATCCCATTAAGGCTTTTCGGTATGTTTCCTTTGTGGTCGGTCTTCTATTAAGGGAATTTATAAAATCGTGGATAAGTTGATCCATGGTGAGAAATTAAAGCATTTTTATCCCGCAAATTCAAATTTAAGTCTTGACAACTTTTAATACTAATGTAAATTTTATTCTCGAATCTGGGTGGCAATACTGAAGAGGCAACACCTGGTCCCATTCCGAACCCAGAAGTTAAGCTCTTCAAGGCCGATGATACTACTCTTGTACGGGAGCGGGAAAGTAGGTAGCTGCCTCGGTTCTTTTTTTTGCATTTTTTAGAAATAAGTTACTCCTTCTATCATTCCAACCCGTATTTTCAATAATAGAGCAGTTGTTTTGTCTTGTGGGCTTATGTAGTATTTTGTTCTCTAAAATAAATACTTCATAACAAGAGGTTCTTTTAGTGGGCAAAATGCGTGTAGCCGTTTTTGCATCAGGTAGTGGTACGAATCTTCAGGCGATCATTGACGCAGATATTCAAACTATCGAAATTGCTGTAGTTTTTACGAACAACCCCGATGCGTATGCTATAGAGCGCGCTAAAAAACATAATATCCAGGTTGAGATAATTGATCATAAAAATTATAAAACTAGAGAAGAGTACGAGAAGCACATAATTGAAGTTCTAGATCCTTACAAGCTCAACTTAATTGTTCTAGCGGGGTTTATGAGAATTCTCTCCACAGTATTCGTTAGAGCTTATAAAAATAAGATTGTTAATATACATCCTGCCCTCTTGCCTTCCTTTCCCGGAATAAACGCCGGAAGACAGGCCTTAGAATATGGGGTTAAATATACGGGAGTTACTGTTCATTTTGTTGATGAAGGGGTGGATACCGGTCCAATTATATTACAGTCAGTAGTCGAGATTGAAGACGAGGATACGGAAGATACGCTCCTTGAGAAGATTCATGAGGTAGAGCATCGGATATATCCCAAAGCCATTGAGCTTATATCAAGTGGAGAAATAGAAGTAATAGGCAGAAGAGTTATTAAAAAGTCTTAAAGTTCCCTTCCAATCGCTTTGGCAACAGCCGATGCTTTTTCCATTAGTGCTTTAAACTTATGGGGTTTTAATGACTGACCGCCGTCACTCACCGCTACCTCAGGGTTATTATGAACTTCAATAATAACTCCGTCAGCACCCGCCGCGATTGCCGCGAGCGTCATAGGGGTTACATACTGCCAGTACCCTGTACCGTGGCTCGGATCAGCTATGACGGGAAGATGTGTTTTCTCTTTAAGTACTGGAATTGCGTTTAAATCAAAGGTGTTTCTGGTTGCCGTCTCAAAAGTCCTGATACCTCTTTCGCAGAGCATTACATCCTCGTTTCCTTCAGCGAGTATATACTCGGCGCACATTAAGAACTCTTTTATAGTAGTAGACATCCCTCTTTTTAAAAGAACAGGTTTCTTTGATTTACCAACCTCTTTTAAAAGTGCGTAATTCTGGGAGTTTCTTGCTCCAATTTGAAGCACATCAGCGTATTGGACAACTGAGTCAAGATCGTGTGGGTCGAGTATTTCGGTCACAATTGGAAGCCCGGTTTCTTCTCTAGCCTGAGCCAGCAGTTTTAATCCCTCAATACCCATTCCCTGGAAAGTGTAGGGGGATGACCTTGGTTTATATGCGCCGCCTCTTAACATTGTTGCCCCGGATTCTTTAATCGAATGGGCGATTTCCATGAGCTGCTCTTCGCTTTCTACTGAACAGGGACCGGCTATTACAGGAATTTTATTGTTTCCTACAACTACATCTCTAACTTTGATTTTCGTATTTTCGGGTTTGAATTCCCTGCTTGCGATCTTGTGTGCAGGAAGAATGGGTATAACTTTCTCTACACCCTCAAGTATGCTTAAAGCCTCAACATCTTCGGGTTTTCCTCTCTCGTCTCCAATAGCGCCAATTACGGTTCTCAATAACCCTTCAATAGGGTGTGGCTGATATCCAAGCTCGACCATTAGGGTTTTTGCTTTTTGAATCTGCTCAGGAGACGCCCCACTTTTCATTACAACAATCATTTCTTTAAATTCCTCCGGTTTTTACAAGCTTATATATGTTAGACAAAGGTGCTAGAATACATGAATGCCTAATGTTGTCAACACTTTATGGCTTAGCTTAGAGACGCAAAAGTACCAGTATATATAGGCGCAATCGTGTATCCTTGATTCTTTTAATATTTCATAGAATAATATAGTCCCTACTCAGAATTTCTTCTTGTTAGAACTGAGGGCAGGTGGTGAAATCGGCAGACACGACGGCCTCAAAAGCCGTTGGATTCACATCCGTGGGGGTTCGAGTCCCCCCCTGCCCATACTTAGAAATCTTTACTTATCGTAATAAACCTCTTAAAGATATTCGGACTGCTTTTAAAAATGCTTGCAACAGAGCAGGTATAAAAAACCTTAGATTTCATGACCTTAGGCATACTTTTGCAACTCGTTTAGTACTTGCTGGAGTCGATCTAGCGAGCGTTTCTAAGCTCCTAGGACACTCTACAATTCAGATGACTATGAGATATGCTCATCCGACTCCTGAGGCTCTTAAAAGGGCTGTTTCTAAGCTAAATAAAGGATAAAGTGTTAGCACTAAAATTATGTTATAAATGTGCTATAAGGGTTAAACAATCTATTTTTTTATACTACCTTCGTAGCTATATATATTCGGCTCTTGACCTTCCTTTGACCAGATAAATGTCCCAGCAATGGTGTCACCTTTAACTGCTCCTTCCCATTCTGCTTTTCCTTCTTTATCACTCACGAGTGTGGATTCGAACAAAGTAGTGTCACCTTTTGACATCGTTTTATACGAAGCGGAACCAAAGCCGTACTGTTCGCAATCAACAGAGAAGAATGTTCCATCCTTAAAAATTAACTCATCGTTTGTAGCTTCATCATCTTTACCTTGCTCGGACAGTTTGACTAAAAAAGATTTACCATCCAATGAATCATCTGCGAATGCAACATTCAGCTTAGCGCTAATTACTGATAAACATAGAGCAAGAACTAAAAGGTATATTGTTGAAATTAAAATAAATCTCATATTTCTCCTCCTATGAACCAATATTTTGACTATTAAAGTAATTCTACTAGAGTTCGATAAGTAGTGTCAAGCTAGGTTGGTAATGTGCAAGGACATATGGCGGTTTCCCCTAGAATGGGGGAATGGCGATATATATGGCACAAACAATTAAAGAAGAGAGGTTGAGGTGGGTAATCCCAATAGTGAGTGGGGAGATGCGGTTAGTAGATGTGGCTAAGGTATGTCCACACAGCAAAAGGAGTCTGGAGAGATGGCTTTCCGCATACAAGAGGGATGGTGAGGACACCTTGGAACCAAAGGCTACCATACCAAAGACAAGTCCGAATGAGACACCGATCTGGATTAAGGAAAGAGTAATTACAAAAAGAAAGGAGACCAAGCTCTGTGCTCTGAAATTACACTGGAGGTTGGCAAAAGAAGGTTTAGTGGTTCCTGTGCGAACAATTGGCAAGATCATCAAACAAGAGGGCTTGACTCGCAAATACAGAGTCAAGAAGATGAAGTACAAGTACATTAGAGCCGAGAGGCAACCAGGAGAGATTGTAGAGATAGATGTTAAGTACGTGCCTGGAAGTATTGCAAACAAGCGATATTTTCAATATACAGCCATAGACGTGGCTAGTAGGTGGAGGCACCTAGAGATCTTCAGTGAGCAAACAAATCATCATGCCGTTGCCTTCCTTGGGATTATCATGGATAAATTTGAACACCCTATTCAAGCAATCAAGACAGACAATCATGCTACGTTCACAAACAGATACAATGGCAGTTACAAGAGAGAAGATCTCTCACCCAGACAGATGCATGCCCTTGATCGGTTCTGTGCTAAACACAATATCGTTCACTATCTCATTGATCCGGGTAAACCCGCTCAAAATGGTACTGTAGAGAGAAGCCACAGAGAAGATCAGGAGAAGTTCTATAATCAAAACAAGTTCAGAAACATCAAAGATTTGCGAAAGAAGATTAGAGTATGGAATACTTACTACAACAATCTAGAGCATTGCGGATTGGGCGGCAAGACGCCGAATGAATTTCTTGAAGATTACAAGTTAATTAAACCGCCAAATGTCCTTGCCTAAAACAGTAGTGCTGCTAAATAGGTGAAAGGTCCTTAGCAATATTGTTGGTGCTAAATTAGGAATTGTTTATGTCATTTAGGAATGAGTGAATATGATTCTCTAGCACTTTGAGATGGTCTTCAACTGTCTGAGTTGCTGGAATTGATGGGTCGTCAAAGTAATGTAAATCTGATGCATGGGAATGTTCCTCAGATGAAATTGTCTGCACATCAATTACATCTGGTTCATCATCTTCGACTGGCTGACCGCCAACATGTCCGCTCGCGGGAATAAATGGCATCTGCAATATCTGTCCTATCCTTGGAGGAGCTTCATGGAGAATCATGTCTCTCTCTTCTTTAAGGAATACCACTGATTTATCATTTTCTAGCGAGTCCCACCAGATTTTGAACTTGTTTTTGAACACGGCATCTTCTTTATAAGCTGCTTGAACTCTATGAATAGCTGACCTACCAAAAATAATGGATGCTTCCAGATAAGCCTCAAAATCCACTCGGTTGTCAGCTGGGCACTCCTTAGCTTTAGCTAAAAAAAGCTTTGCTCTCTCAAGTGGTCTTCTGGAATAATTTGTAATCCTTTGTGTCATATAATTTCTGAAAATTAATCAAAAAGCATTCATTTCATCTTATACTATAAATAATATCCTTAATCTTCCTGTATTAAGTTACACATTTAGCTTATAGTATTTATACTTTTTATGTGAAAACAATTTTGCTACGTTTATTGCTTTGTTTGTTTTTTCTCACTCTAACTGCTTGCGGCTCCAAGGTCAGAAGTGTAAGTGGAGATGATTGTTATGAGATTGATGAAAACAATCTTGCCTACAATTGTGAAAATAATTCAAACACCGGTTACGGCGGATATTACAATCCCGAAGCCTTGAACCTTTTTCGTCCGGGAAGGTTTGAGGATATAAATACTCCCGTATGGTAAAGCGAATCCTAATCACCTGTTTCCAAATCCTCTTCTCTTGCGATCCTTAATCCTTCATCTACGTTCACTCGGGTTAACAAAATTGCTCCTACTATAAAGAATATGACAATTGCGACTATACTGTACCTACTGTTACCCGTAATCTGTCCGACGACGGCGAAGAGGAGAGGGCCTAAAAACCCGCCTAATCTTGAACTCATCCCGTAAAACCCGAAAAACTCGGCGGTTTTAGCTTTTGGTACCATAGATCCGAAATAAGATCGACTCAGTGCCTGAGCCCCTCCCATGACGATTCCAACTGCGGCCCCTAATATCCAAAAGTCAATCGGCTTGGATATAAAAAAGCCCCCAATCGAAATCAGGGCATAGCCGAAGAGACAAATATAAATACATTTTTTGGCACCAATATGTTTTGCCAGCCAGCCGAAGAAAATCACAGACGGTACGCCGATAATCAATCCTAACAATAACGCACCTATGAGAGTGTTTTGATTCAGCCCAAGCTCAGCGCCATAGATTGTTGCCATCTTGAAAATAGTATAAATACCATCGTTATAAATAAGAAAGGCTATGAGGAATTTAGTTAATTGCCGGTAGCGTTTAATGCTATGAAACGTTTTGCTGAGTTCTCTTAATCCTGCTTTGACAGCATTCCCTTGTACTTCTCCAGTCTTTTGGGGTTCTTTGACATTTAATATGAGCGGTACTGTAAATACAGCCCACCATACGGATGCGGTTATGAATGTAAGCCTGGCGGCAAGCCCTTTGTCAGACATTAGCTGAATGATCGCAACGTTAATTGCAAGAATAACTCCTCCTCCAAAGTAACCGAATGCAAAACCCCTGCTCGAAACTCTGTCTATGTCTTGGGGTTTAGCAACATGGGGGAGGAATGAATCATGGAATACATCTGCCATCGCGAAACTTATGCTGCTCACAATAAAGATTACAGATGCCATGAACCAATCACCGGTTTTTACAAAATAAAGAGTAGCTGTGGTTAAAATTGCTATTGCCGCAAATATAGTCAGAAGTTTTTTTCTAATCCCAAATAGATTTGCCATTGTTCCGAGCATCGGCGCTAATAAGGCCACAATTATTAGTCCGATAGTATTTGTGTAGCCCCAGTAAACAGTGGCCTGGTTGGCTGTTAGAGACGACGCTGCTACTTTGCTGTAATAGACTGGTAAGATAGCCACCATTACAGAAGTCCCAAACGCATTTTCCGCCCAGTGATAAAGTGCCCAGGAATTTATAATTTTCTTATAATTACTATTACTTTCTAGATTGTCCGCCATTAAATCGCCAAAATATCCCGGATAGATTTTATACTCTTATCTTAATCTAATCATCGGGAAAAAAGTAGGGGTATCCAAACTGGAGGATGCAACTTTTATAGATTGATAAAATATAACTAAGGAGAGTTTGTAGAATTAATTATTAGCTGAGGAGCATGAATTGCTCCCCAGCCATTTTGTTGTTTTAATATCTAGGCATGTCTGGGTCGTATTTTTCGGCCCAGGCATCTATTCCGCCTGCAAGATTTTTGACGTTTTTAAATCCCTTGTCTTTTAAAAACTGTGTTGCTTTCATGCTTCTGCCGCCATGATGGCAGTGTACGATTATCTCGTCATCCTCATTTAGCTCATCTATTCTGTCGGCAATCTCGCCAAGCGGAATTAGAACAGAGCCCTCAATGTTGCATATGTCATATTCGTGGTATTCCCTTACATCTAAGACAACCACGTTGTTTCCGTTATCGCGAATTTCTTTAAATTGATCGATGTTAATTTCCAAAACGTCTTCCTCAGAGTCTTCCCTCTGCGTTGTTTCTTCCTGTCCCAATTCTCCTCTTCCGATTCCGCAGAACTCTTCATAGTCTATGAGTTCTTTAATAGTCGCGTGCTCTCCGCAGATCGGGCAGTCAGGATCTTTTCTGAGCTTCACTTCTCTTGGCTGCATCTCTAGCACATCTAAGAATAGGAGTCTTCCAATAAGTGGATTTCCCTGTTCTATAATAAGCTTTACAGCTTCTGCAGCCTGAAGTGTTCCAATGATTCCCGGAAGAATTCCGAGCACTCCCCCCTCGGCACAGCTTGGGTACTAGACCCAGGAGGAGGGCGGGCTCAGGATAAAGACACCTGTAGCAAGGTCCTTTCTTCGCGTCGAATACACTTACCTGACCTTCAAATCTAAAAATACTTCCGTACACATTTGGTTTACCTAAAAGTACGCATGAGTCGTTTACTAGATATCTGGTTGCGAAGTTATCTGTTCCGTCAACTATAACATCGTAGTCTTTTATGATTTCCATAGCGTTCTCAGATGTGAGCATTTCATTATATGTAGTCACTTTTATATCCGAGTTTAGCTCAAGTATCCTCTTCTTTGCAGATTCTACTTTTAACTCGCCTATGGTTTTCTCGCTATGTATTATCTGTCTTTGCAGGTTGCTAAAATCAACAACATCAAAATCAAGCACACCAAGATGGCCAACTCCTGCTGCGGCGAGATAAAGTGCTAAGGGTGAACCAAGCCCGCCCGCCCCTATGCAAAGCACGCTTGAATTTATTAGTTTTTCTTGTCCCTCAACACCTACTTCAGGCATTATTAAGTGTCTGCTGTAGCGTTTTACTTGTTCATTTGTAAGACCCATG
>PVMK01119864.1_pt1:37500-45780 | contig 45780 bp, 41 predicted proteins | sample 1853481 | NCBI WGS metagenome assembly PVMK01 (sample SAMN08533507, study PRJNA380276) | Marine sediment metagenome, whole genome shotgun sequencing project.
GTAACGGAGGCGTACAAAGGTTACCTCAGCCTGATTGGAAACCAGGCGTAGAGTGCAAAGGCATAAGGTAGCTTGACTGCGAGACTGACAAGTCGAGCAGATGCGAAAGCAGGTCTTAGTGACCCGGTGGCTCCGCGTGGAAGGGCCATCGATCAACGGATAAAAGGTACGCCGGGGATAACAGACTAATCTCCCCCAAGAGTCCACATCGACGGGGAGGTTTGGTACCTCGATGTCGGCTCATCGCATCCTGGGGCTGAAGAAGGTCCCAAGGGTTGGGCTGTTCGCCCATTAAAGCGGTACGCGAGCTGGGTTCAGAACGTCGTGAGACAGTTCGGTCCCTATCTGTAGCGGGCGTAGGAGACTTGAGGGGGTCTGCTCATAGTACGAGAGGACCTGAGTGGACAAGCCTCTAGTGTACCAGTTGTCGCGCCAGCGGCAGCGCTGGGTAGTTATGCTTGGACGGGATAACCGCTGAAGGCATCTAAGCGGGAAGCCCACCCCAAGACTAGGTCTCCCAAATCAAAAGATTTCTTAAGGCCCCTCGAAGACTACGAGGTTGATAGGCCCAAGGTGTAAGCACAGCGATGTGTTGAGCTGATGGGTACTAACTGGCCGTGTGGCTTAACTGCGGGGTTTGAAAATTCCCGTGCAAAACGGCTGAAATCTTTATAAACACGTTTCATCTCAGCACAATATGTAATTGTCGAAGATCATGTTTTTCCCTTCTTATTTTTCTTGCAACTCCTTTTCATTTCATAAGACTGGAAAATTCATAATCTTTCGCATACTTTTATCTTATGAATTCCTATACCCAAATTTTAAGAGAATATGAAACTGCATTTAGAGATTTAGTAACATTTAAGAACTTGAGCACAACTAGGAAAGTTAAAGAAGCTATTAGATTAAACAAAAGTGAAGATTGGTCATTTGTATGTACCGCATTAGATGTTATTGGAGATACAACTCAAGCAATAAATAATTTCCTTGAATTTGGTTTAGAAGGGAATACTGATGGAAATGATCCCGGTGAGAAATACTTACGCTTATATGGAGTTCTAAACGCAACTTATTTACAACAATTTGCTTTAGTAAACTTATATAAAAAAAGCAACCTATCTAAACCAAAAGATGTAATCAAGAAAATGAAAAAGTTGGAAATATATAATCTCAGAAATAAACTTGGAGCCCACAGTAATGACTACGAAAATGATCAAGGCATATTAGAGAGTTATGTGATTATTCAAATATCCCTAAAAGGTTATTTGTTTGAATATATGAACAACGATACCTCAGAAAGAGAATGGGTTAATCTAAAGAAATGCTTAGAAGAACATTTGAGACTAGCTATAGATCTTTTAGATAAAGTCTATGACAAATCTATTAAAACAATACACAAGGGTGAAGATTCTAAAAAAGAAGAACACCTTAATATACTCTCTAAATTACGCAAACTGAAAAAAGAAATGTTAACTAACTAGTTGTACTAAGAGACTATTTATTACATTTACATCCTTCTACACCAATGCTATTCTCTAAATTGAGATGGTTATAGGGATCCCGAAAGAGAGAAAGGTGCAAGAGTACAGGGTGGCGCTGACGCCTCAGGCTGTAGATGTTCTAGTACAGCACGGACACAAAGTCCTTGTAGAAAAAGGTGCAGGGCTTGGAACGGGTATAGCAGATTCTGATTTTAAAAAAGCCGGCGCTCAAATAATTCGAAGCGAAAAAGAGCTTTTCAAAAAATCTAAACTTATAGTAAAAGTAAAAGAGCCTGTTCCGGGGGAATACCTCTTATTAATCAATGAAAATCATATTATTTTCAGTTACTTACACATTGCCGCCGATAAAAAACTTGTCCAGGCTTTGAAAAAGAGTAAGTGCAGGGCAATAGCTTTTGAGACTGTAGAACTCCCGGACGGCTCTCTTCCCTTGCTCATGCCTATGAGCAGAATTGCGGGCAGATTATCCGTTCAGGTCGGCGTGCATTTCCTCCAAAAATCAAAGGGCGGTAAGGGCGTTTTGCTAAGCGGAGCCGCCGGGGTAAGAAACGGCAAGGTAACTGTAATAGGCGGAGGGACGGTTGGTTACAATGCCGTATTATCTGCTTTAGGGCTTGGCGCTGATGTTACTGTCATAGATATTAAGCAGGGTGTACTAGAATACTACTACGATAGATTTGAGGGAAAGGTCAGAACCCTACCTTCATATCCCGAGGTAATCGAGAAGGAACTAAAAGACTCAGATTTAGTAGTAGGCGCAGTACTAGTGACGGGAGCAAAAGCCCCAACGGTAATTACCAAGAAGATGATCTCTAATATGGAAAAGGGGAGTTTATTTGTGGATGTAGCAATAGACCAGGGGGGATGTTCTGAAACGAGCAGGCCAACTAACCATGATTCCCCTGTTTATAAAGTCAATGATGTATTGCACTACTGCGTAACAAATATGCCTTCACTTGTATCAATAACTTCTACCTATTCACTGTCGAATGTAATTCTCCCATATGTTCTACAAGTGGCAGATGGTAAAATTGATGAAGCCCCCTCAATACTTAAGGGCATTAACATAGATAAGGGGAACTTACTTATAAATCTGAATTAGTTATATCAAAAAGAAGACTTTTAGAATAGTTAAATTGATAGAGTTAATCGCCTTTATTCTAATTATCTTAACAAATGCTCGATTAATATGTTCAAATTCTTTTACGTTAAAACTTGACACACAAATTTTTATCTAAATACTATAGACTTCATGAATAAATTTATAACGCTACTTTTTCTTGCCATTTCGTTGTTGTTTATAGTAAATTGTGGCTCCCGATCAGTTCCGAAAGGCTTAAATGATCAAGAGTTATACGAAACGGCTGTCGAGATGATTAATGAGGATAAAGGGGGTTTCCCCTGGATTTTTAGTGGTAGAGATTACGGTACCATACTTAAGATTCTCAAGGAGGTACAGCTAAGGTACACATACAGCCCTTATGCAACCCTTGCAGAACTTAGGACAGGTGATGTATTCTTTGATAAAGGTGAATATGAGCAGTCTGCAATTGAGTATGAGGAGTTTTTAAAACGACATCCCGGTCACCCAGATGCCCCTTATGCCACTTACCGCTTAGCTCTATCATTTTATAGAGAAGTCAAAAGCCCGGATAGGGATCCAACTAGCACAAGAGAGGCGCTTAAATGGTTTAATATTTTTGTTGAAAAGTATCCGGATTCCCCTCTGGTCGTAAAGGCTGAGAAAAGAATAGTAAAGTGCAGACAAAGGCTCGCAAAAAGAGAGATATATATCGGCAATTTTTATTCCAAGCGTAAGAATTATAAAGCAGCAGCTCATAGATATAGCATTGTCGTAAGTGATTATAATGATACAAAACAGCTACCCGAGGCAATGTATCTCTTAGGAAGATCCTATGCAAAACAAGACCAATATGAATTAGCCCGAGAAACTCTGAACCAACTCGTACTAGGATATCCGAATGAAAAATATTCAAACAAGGCATCCTCACTCCTAAATGACATCCAGGGCAAAACAGCTCCGGTGCCTGAAGAAACAGAAGAAAACAAAGAAGAGCCAACGAAAGGATGAGATTACTCTCTTTCTTATTCACTCTTTTAATATTATTTGCGGTCTCGTGCGGAAATCCTGAGAATGACGAGATCGAAAAGGTCCTTTCTGATAGAGAGCATGCACTAGAGACTAAGAATGTAGATCTCTATATGTCGTTGATTTCTCCAAGTTATAGTCTGGAAAAAGATAATAAAGTCATAGGTGTCGAAGAGGTAAGGAAGAATTTCTTGTCCAATGTTACCCTTTTTGACAATCTCGAAATATCGCATACTGATAGAAATATCTATGATAAGGGTCAGAAAACAGAAGTAGTACAATTTGTTGTTGTAGATGCTACGGTCAACGAAAGTAAGAGCAGATTTAGGATCAATGAAAGAATTGAGCTTGCGAAAATTGATGGTAAATGGCTGATAGTAAAAGAATCTGATGCAGATTTCTTAGAGCGATTCGTTTTTGGCGGAAGCAACTAATATTTATAGACTTGTCAGATTATAGCCCGAATTGCTTTTCTTCTTCTTCCTGTTCTTCTTTACAGCTTATACAAAGAGTGGTTTCAGGTCTTACCATAAGTCTGTCTTCAGTTATCTTATTTTCACATATTTCGCAAATTCCGTAGGTTCCATCTTCTGTATTTTGAATAGCTTTCTGGATTTTACTAATAAGTTTTCTTTCCCTATCTCTTTTTCTTAGCTCTATTGTTGTGCTTGATTCTGTCATGGCGCGATCAACTGGATCAGGGAATGTACCGTCTCCTTCACTCATGCGTGTCACGGTACTCTCGGCTATACCGAGAAGGCCGGCCATTTTCTTTATTAGAATCTCCCTAAAGAACTTGAGCTTCTTATTAATCATAGGAAAAATTATATCACTTACCACAACTCCTGTAAAACCAATATAGAGCTAGCTGAATCTATGGAATAGCTCTCAATTACGGATATGCTTAAATAGATTTTTAAATCTCAGTAATTAGAGGGTAAAATTAAAGGCCTTAACATAAAATTGAGACTGCTTCAGTCAAAACTACTGATTTTAAAGGGAGAGATTTGAGTAGATTATCGCAACTCAAGTTAGAAGTTTCAGAACAGGCAGCATCATTAGTCTCAGACTTTCTTCTAGGGCTCGGATCCCTGGGAGTTGCGGAAGATATCAGAGCAGAGGGTCTATATGAGGTATCAGCATACTTTCCGATGGAAACAGACATTGCAATTATAATAAGCAGTTTGAAAGAGTATTCAGAACTCGTAAAGCAAAGCTTTCCAGGTGTGACTATCAGCCCTGTGACCGTCCAATATATAGACCGTTCTGGCTGGGAGGTCTGGAAAAGTGTATTGAAGAAAATAAGAGTCGGTAAGAGGGTCATTATTAGACCGCCCTGGGAAGAACATATCGCTCAGGGTAATGAGATAGTAATAGAGATAAACCCTTCACTAGCCTTCGGAACGGGGCACCACGAGACTACCAGGCTCTGTATTGAAGCTATTGAGGATAATGTCCAGACAAACGATATTCAAACTATGCTTGATGTGGGGTGCGGGAGCGGAATTTTAAGCATTTCTGCTCTCAAGTTAGGAGTAAGAGATGTAGTGGGTTTTGACACGGATCCAATAGCCATTCAGGAGTCTAGGAAAAATGCCGAGAAAAATGGTGTTCTGGATAAAATAAACTTTTTCTGCGGCTATATTCAAAGTGCTAAGGGGCATTACGATTTAATAGTGGCAAATGTCTATATTGAGTCAATATTATTAATGAAAGAGGAATTTATTTCCAGATTGTCTAAGGGAGGGAAATTAATTGTTTCGGGTATACAGTACAAAAGACGAGATGAGGCGGTTAGGGGTCTTAAAGAGGCGGGCCTCCTACTTAAAAATGAGATAAGCGATAGGGACTGGGTAGCACTTGAGTTTGTTACTAATTGATAAAAGTATGCTCTAAAGTAAACTCTAATTCACACTTTTACATAACTTCTATTATGAAGGGAAAGTATATGTCTTCATTTAAAACGATTGAGTGGAAAGATAACAAAGTGATTATGATAGACCAGACAAAGCTGCCTAATGAGGAGGTTTATCTTAAATGTCAGACATATGAGGACGTAGCGGATGCAATTAAGAGAATGGTTATAAGGGGGGCGCCCGCAATAGGCGTTGCAGCAGCTATGGGAATAGCGCTTGGAGCAATTAAGATCGAAACTCGTGACAGGGCTAAGTTCCTCGGTGAAGTTAACAAAATTACAGATGTTATCCTGGCTACAAGACCGACAGCGGTTAATCTTTTCTGGGCTGGAAAAAGGATGCTCAGGGTACTTGATGAACAAGAGGGTAATATAGATCAGATCAAGACACGGCTTGTTCAGGAAGCAAACAATATTCTTGAAGAAGATATAGAAATTTGCCGCAATATAGGCAGAATAGGGGCTGAACTCATAAAGGACAATTCGGTTGTTTTAACTCACTGTAATGCTGGTGCTCTAGCCACTGCAGGGTACGGCACGGCACTTGGAGTAGTTAGGTGTGCATATGAAGCAGGGAAAAATATTAAAGTAATTGCTACTGAGACAAGGCCTATTCTCCAGGGCGCACGACTCACTGCCTGGGAGTTACATAAAGACGGGATTCCGGTATCACTCATTACAGACAATATGGTTGGGCATATTATGAGTAAGGGGATGGTGGATGCTGTGGTCTTAGGGGCGGATAGAATAGCTAGGAACGGCGATTTCGCAAATAAAATTGGCACCTACTCTATCTCTGTCCTCGCTAAATCGCATGGTATCCCCTTTTATGTAGCTGCTCCAATATCTACAATCGATTATGACTGTCCCGAGGGGAGTTCAATACCAATCGAAGAGCGAAATACTGCCGAGGTTACACATATTTTAGGAAATAGGATTGCACCTGATGTTAATGTTTATAACCCGGCATTTGATATAACGCCGAGTGAGAATGTTAGCTCAATTATAACGGAAAAGGCAGTAGTAAGAGAGCCGTTCATAAAAGGTTTGTCGGAATTAATTAAGTAGATCTATCCTCTTTCAATATCTTCCTGGCAAGACAGACAAAGCTTGGTGAAAGGCATGGCCATTAGCCTTTCTTTCTCTATTATCTCCTCGCAGGACTCGCAAATACCGTAGGTACCAAGTTCTATTCTTTTTAATGCATCGTCAACATAGATCAGTTTTTCCCTTTCCCGGTCTGCAAGCATTAGTGACAGTTCTCTATCCCTATCGCTGGAAGCCTGGTCGTAGAAATCGCCAATATCATGCTTTAAATGGTCTGATTCAGCTCTCATTGATTCTGAAACATCTTGTAGCAGTTCTTTTCTCATAAGAAGAAGCATTTTTTTTATTTCTTCTCGCCATCCAGACTTAGACTTTCTTGTGGTCCTTTTCTTAGTTTCCTTTTTTGCCGTAGCCATCTTTATAGTAGAGTCTCCTTAAATTCATTAACCTGATAATTCCTATTGTCGCTATAAAGTACTCTAATTACATATAAATAATCGAAATTTGCTGGTCAAGAATACTATGTTTTCAGTTATAATCCAACTAAATTGTATACAAGTTTCAACTTGTCCTAAATAACCGAAGGTCTATTAAGATAAGTATATAAAATTGTTTGTCAAGAGTATTTATTTAGAGCGGCAACTAAATGGGTTAACGTTTATGGTGAAAATTAATCATAATACTCCACTATGTCATTGTCTTGCTTAATAAAATAGATTACTTAAAATAAGGTACTTAATTTTAGGATTGTCTATATGGGAATGAAATCACCGCGCCGAAGAGAATCTTGGGGATCTAGAACCGGGCTTATTTTAGCTATGGCCGGTGGCGCTATCGGGCTTGGCAATTTTTTAAGATTTCCGGTCCAAGCTGCCGAAAATGGTGGAGGGGCCTTCATGATTCCCTATATAATTGCCTTTTTTCTTATAGGAATACCGTTAATGTGGATAGAGTGGTCAATTGGAAGATACGGAGGTGCAAGAGGGCATGGAACTGCTCCCGCCATATTTAACTTGTTTTGGAAAAGCCCAGTATCTCGTCTTATCGGCGTACTAGGTCTTTGGGTTCCTCTTGTAGTCGTAATTTATTACATTTACATAGAGTCTTGGACATTGGGTTATTCAATTCATTTTCTTTTGGGGACAAGCCCTGAGCTTGCAGCAGGGGCAAATAATCCTGAAGAATTCTTAAAGCCTTATAGCAGTTTTTTAGGAACATATATTGGAGCTGGCAATGGAAATTTATTAAGCCCTTCAGTTATGGCTTATTTTGCTTTTATTGCTACTTTAGTGATAAACCTGATCATATTATTGAGAGGGGTTTCAAGAGGGATCGAAGCCTTCGTAAAGTTTGCCCTACCTGCTCTTTTTATAATGGCTATAATTCTTTTTATCCGTGTTTTAACTTTGGATACCCCCAGTGGGAATGCAATTGAGGGGCTTAACTTTCTTTGGACCCCGGATTTTAACGCCTTAAAGAACCCGGGAGTATGGGTTGCAGCTGCCGGGCAGATATTCTTTACTCTAAGCTTAGGTTTCGGTTCTATGATTGTTTATTCTTCGTATTTAAGAGCAGATCAGGACATAGTATTGAACGGACTTACCTCTGCGACTATAAATGAAACTGCGGAGGTTATATTAGGCGGTTCAATTGCCATTCCGGCTGCTGTGGCCTTCTTTGGTATTGCAGGGGCAGTCTCTATCGCC
>PVMK01125227.1_pt1 | contig 45734 bp, 44 predicted proteins | sample 1853481 | NCBI WGS metagenome assembly PVMK01 (sample SAMN08533507, study PRJNA380276) | Marine sediment metagenome, whole genome shotgun sequencing project.
CACCTCGGGGCGAGACGCGCCTCGCCAAAGGGCGTCGCATCCACGCACCAGAGCATCGGCGACGACCGCTGGGTTGACATTCAACTCAAACACTCTCTCACAGTCTGGCAAAGTTAACTGATATGAGGTTCTGCGCAATTCCGGAGCTGTAGGAGCAAGACTACGGGCGCAGTATGCAGGCGAAGCCGAGTACACTCACGACTTCAACCTTCCCAAGGTCGAGGCCGAGGGTTCGAATCCATTCACCCGCTCCCCGATTCGCTTACCAGATTTCTTTGAACGGCCGAACGTCCACCTCGAACGACCATGCCGACTTCGGCTGCGTCGCGAGGTGGTACACGGTCTCGGCGATATCGCTGGGTCTCAAGTGAATGCCTTGGTCGCCGGTCTGTTCATCGGTGCCAATGCCGCCGTCGACGATCACCAGTGCCACGTGGATCCCTTCGGGCCCTAGCTGGCGCGCGAACGATTGAGCCAAGCTGCGTTGGGCGGCTTTCGCGGAGGCGAAGGCAGCGGTGAACGGTTTTCCCCGAAGCGATGCAGTGGCGCCAGTGATGATGATGGCGCCACTTCCGCTCTGTCGCATGGGCCCGACCACCTCGCGAGTGCTCTGAAGGAGCCCGCGGACATTGACCTGCCAACCCTTTTCGAAATCCTCATCCGGAACGTCGTCGAATCTGCCGAACTGCCCCGTACCAACGTTGTAGAGAAGCACATCGACGCCGCCAAGGTCGTTGCGCACTTTGGCGAACGCACTCTTGATCGCAGCAGGATCAGTGACGTCGCACGCGTAAGCGTTGCCGCCGATCTCTTCTGCAATGCCGCTCGAGTAGCCGGTACTGCGAGACAGCAACGCAACGGCGTAGCCTTCATTGGCGAAGCGAAGAGCAAACGCCTGCCCATTTTTCGGACCGATCCCGACGACCACACAAACTGGTTTTCCCATACCGACCCCCCTACGAGTTCACTGACGGAGTGTAGCCAACCGCCCAGCGATAGAAACCAAGAACAAGGTGAAAACAGCAGGCAGCGCGGCCACCTCAGATCTCGGCCGCTGGGTCCGAGATTGTAATGAGTAGAAGATCTGAGCGACTTTGACTAGAAAGTCGAATTGTCGCGCAGCTCTGTGGAGTCTTCGACCGATCAGCGGGACCACCGCGTTGGCACTCCAGAACGATCAAACTCGAGGAGAGATCATATGAAAATTCTCATGGTGCTGACGTCGCACGAAGATCTTGGTGACACCGGAGAAAAGACCGGCTTTTGGCTCGAGGAATTCGCAGCCCCGTACTACGTCCTTCGTGACGCAGGCGCCGAAATCACCCTTGCCTCGCCGAGAGGCGGCCAGCCTCCGCTTGACCCCAAAAGTGACGCGGACGACGCCCAGACCGATGCAACGCGCCGTTTCAAGAAAGACGCCGATGCGCAGAAGGCCTTGGCAGCAACGCAGAAGCTGTCCGAAGTTATGGACGACGGATACGATGCAATCTTCTATCCCGGCGGGCACGGTCCCCTCTGGGATCTCGCAAATGACGCTGACAGCAAGCGACTGATCGAGGCCTTCGTAGCCGACGACCGCCCCGTCGGGGCCGTCTGCCATGCACCGGCCGTGTTTCGCCACACGCAAAGCACCGACGGCAAGCCGCTTGTGTCGGGTCGTCGCGTCACGGGCTTCACCAATACCGAAGAAGCCGCTGTCGGGCTCACCGATGTCGTGCCTTTCCTTGTGGAAGATATGCTCGAGTCCAACGGTGGCATTTACGAAAAAGGGGCTGACTGGGGATCGCATGTGGTTGTGGATGGCCAATTGATCACCGGCCAGAACCCCGCCTCGTCCGAGGAAGCCGCGCACGAACTTCTGAAACTTCTAAAATAGGAGAACAGGGCGGGGAAAGTGTACCAGCACGAGAAGCGAGGCGCATCGCCGTCGACTTCCCCCGTCATCACTGGAGCCACCGATCAGAGTCGAACTGATGACCTACGGTTTACGAATCCGTTGCTCTACCAACTGAGCTACGGTGGCCTGGGTATCGCTCTCGGGAGAGCGGCGATGCTGGTAGCGTGGCGGGGGCGGGCTGTCAATCTGGCCCGGGGGGGCTCGACTAGTCGTCGTCGTCGTCCTCGGTGACTAGCTCTTCCTCGTCTTCCTCGTCTTCCCCGTCGTCGTTGCTGTCGTTGCTGTCGTTGCTGTCGGCGGAATCGTCCTTTTCCAAGGCCGTGTACTTCAGATCCACGTTGGCGTCGGTGAGCTGGGTTTCGAGGAGCTCCATCAGCTCGTCGAGATCCTCGCCGGACCATTCGTCGAGGATTTCCGAGATGAAGTCGTAAAAATCGCCGCTATCGATGCGGCGCTCGATTTCCTCGACGACGTCGTCGGAAAAGACACTCACCAAGTCTTCACGCAATGCGTCGATCTCGCCGTCGTCGACGGCGTCGGCGACCGAGAGCCGGAGTCGCAGCATCGCGCGCTTGTTTAGGAAGATCTCCATCAGAAAGCCTCTAAGCGGGTCGAATCGGCGCTACTATAAAAGAGGGTTGGACGCTGTCAATCTTGTCGACACCGGATGTGACCCTCTATGCTACGACCGTGCCAACCCGCGCCGCCGCCGTTTGTTTCTGGGCCCTGTGCCTCGCCGCCCCGCAGTCAGGCCGGGCCGATTCGGGGGAGCTGCCAGGTGGGCCCCCGGCCAGGGAAGGCCTGTTTGTTGTCGGCGTCGAGACAGGCTTGGTCGTGCCCCTCTCCACCAATCGGCTTTGCCCGGCGGGTTATCAGTGCATCGCAGACCTGGGCTGGGGGGTCGGCGTGAACTTCTCATACCGATGGGCGAAGGGCATTGGCCTCGGGTTCGGGTACGAGTTCTGGCTCCTCACGGCAAATGGTGTCTATGAAACCGCGGTTCCCCAGATGTTCACGGGGCTGCTCCAGTACTCCTTCCTGCCAGACCACGCGACGCATCCCCTATTGCGTCTCCGCGGTGGCTTCCTCGTGCTGGGTCCCAGTTTTCGAGTCGATACGATCGGGGGGACGGTCGAGATTGGCGTTGGCGCGGAGGTCGAGTTCGGCTCAGATACCGTCTTCTCTTTCCTCGTCACCGGGAACCTTCTGCGAACCCAGTCCTTCATCACGTGGGCTGACAACGCGCCGCGCGCGGTCGATGGCGCCCTGGACGCCATGCTGGTTTTGCGGGTCGGCCTCAACTTCATGCTCTGAATAGGCCCGAATCGCACGGGTTTCGGCCTGTCGACAGGTGGAGATTTCGACACCGTGACTGTAGGCTGTATCGTTATAGTGTCTTGATAGTATCTTGGCGGGGTCAGTGGATGCAGGCGGGGACTGAATGAGTGGCGATGCACATCGTAATGGTGATGATCCGTCGGGCCCCGACGAAGGCGGCGAGACCATGGCTCCGGCCCCCGGGCAACAGAGCTGGAGCCGTTCGTCCAACGTAGCCGCAGGGCCGACTCCCGAGGGCCTGCACTTCACCGTCTTCGGCAAGACCGACGTTGGGCTCATCCGGGAGCACAACGAAGACAACTTCATGGCGGCCGACCTCGGGGACGCTTCAGGGCCTCTTCCGGGCGAGAAGCTGGTGTCGGGCGTGGTGTCGGATCGTGGTCTCGCTTTGGCCGTGTGCGATGGCATGGGCGGTGCGGCGGCCGGCGAGGTCGCGAGTCACATGGCCGTCGACACGCTGTTCGAGATGATGCGCGGTGAGAGCGCGTCCGACGATCGCGACAGCTTTGCTCGGCGCTTGGTGGACTCGATCGAAGAAGCCGGCGCGCGGATTTTTCTCTCCGCGAAGCGCGATCGAACTCGCCGCGGCATGGGAACGACCGCGACCGTTGCGGGCCTCGTCGACAAGGTGCTCTTCGTCGGCCAGGTCGGTGACAGCCGTTGCTACATCATGCGCAACGGCCGGCTGAGCTTGATCACCAAGGACCAGTCGCTGGTCAATCAGCTGATCGAGGCGGGGCAGCTCACCGAGGAGGAAGCGGAGGCGTTCGAGCACTCCAACATCATCCTGCAGGCCTTGGGCACGACCCAGGAGGTCGCAGTCGATCTGACTTTTGTCGAGTTACGGCAGGGGGACCGGGTACTCCTGTGTTCCGACGGCCTGTGCGGTCTCGTGCACAACGACGCCATCCAAGAGGAGATGGCTTGCGTTGGGCCTCTGCCGGAGCTCGTCGATCGGCTGATCGAGCTCGCGAACGCAGCCGGGGGTCATGACAACGTGACATGCATCGTTGCCGATTTCGACGGCGACGCGCTCGAGCCGCCCGAGGAGGGCACGGTCCCGTTCTATCAGCAGTATCCGTTGCCCAGGGGCCACAACCAGCGAGCGGCGGCAGGGCCCACGTTGCCGCACGTGGTGAAGAGCATGGTGCCCCGTGCGATGTCCGGGAAGCGACCTGCGATCCGAGAGAAGGGTTCCGATCCGCCCAGCACCGTACCAGTGTCCTGGTCGACGGCCGCGTCTGTGTTGGCGCTGCTCGGGTTGGCGGCGGTGATTACCATCGTGAGCGTGCGACGCCGCGCGACGCCGACCGCCGCTACCGTGCCGCCGCCTCCCGCGTACGTGGAAGCCACCGCTCAGATCCCGGTCGAAGTGAGAGTTCTGGCCGCGCTCGACACCGGTGAGCTCTACGTCAATGACCGGAGCTATGGACCGCTGCGACTCAACCAAGCGATCCTCTTGCGGCTGCTTCCTGGGTCGTATCATTTCGAGGCCCGCGAAGTCGACGGGACTCGAGTCGCAAAAGACGTACTGGTGGAGCCCGGGGTGCCGACGGAGGTCGTGCTCATCCCGGCCGCCGATTGAGGTTCGGCCATGATCCTGCTCCGCCAAATCAAGGGGGCCGACTCGGGACGCGAGTTCGAGTTCAACCAGGACCTGATCCGCATCGGCCGGATGCCGGACTGTGATGTGAACTTCGACCCCGAGGTCGACTTGGACGCGTCTGGCCGACACGCCGAGATTCGCAATGAAGACGGACGCTACCTCCTGATCGACACCGGCAGCCGGAACGGGACTTGGCTGAACGGTCAGCGCATCAAGCACGCGGCCCTCAGCATCGGCGACGAGATCGAGCTGGGACGCGGAGGCCCGAAGCTGGAGATCGCATCGGTTCGAAATCGCCCGAGCAGTCGCGTGCCGACCGGGCGCATATCGACGGGAGCCCCGCGACGCGACCCGAGGTTCGACCCGCTTGCCATGCCGGTCACGACTGCGACCCGGCTCGAAGATCTTGCCGCGCGTCCGGACCTGCTTCCGGAGGGTGTTCAGCTCCCGGGGATGTCGCAAGTCACGTCGCGGAGTCGACGCCGAAAGCTCGGCTCGACCGCTCTGTGGGGCGCGGCGGGGGCGGTGCTCCTGACGGCGATCGCGATCGTCGTTGCGTCGCTCCAGTAGCTTACTTGACGGTGACACGCGGCGTCCGCGAAAAGCAAAGGAGCCCATGCTTCGTGCTCGACTTGCCGCCTGGCTTCGGCCGATTGCCCCGACACCGGAACCTTCCGAGGGGCGCGAGGCATACCACTCCGACATTCGCGAGCTGCGGCCCGAGGCTTGGTCGACGCACTCGCCGACTGCGCGAGGACGCGACGTAGAACGCGCGATGTGGCTCGCCGGCGTGAGCTCTCGCGACTTCTCTGAGGCGGTCGGCATCAACTTGTCGCCTCACCTGGTGACTCCGGTCGACGACATCGTGACGCTGTGCCGTCACCGGGCGGAGGCGTGTGAGCAGCGGGCACGCGTACTCAGCCGCGCGCTTCCACCGCCGAATCCGTACGGCCGTCCGCCGCTTCCCTGGCACCGGACGAACGCGCGCGAGGCGCGTGAGCTCTACCGCGCCTCGCAGGCATGGGAGGCCATGGCTCGTGCGCTGCTCAGCAATTGCTGGAGCGGGTAAGGTCTTCGGTCATGCGGTCGAGCACTTCGAGCGCTTGCTTTTTCGACTCCGCGAGATTGTCGCACGCGTGTACCGGGGCGGTCGCGTAGAAGTAGTACTTGAGCTTCGGTTCTGTCCCGCTCGGGCGCAGCATCGCTCGATGTCCTCCCTCGAGCTCGAAGATGACCACGTTGCTTGGGGCGAGGGCGGTGAACGGGGTTACCCCCGTCGGGGTCCATTGCACCTGTTGGTGGAGATCGAGCATACGAAGTACGGACTGTCCTCCGATTTCGCGCGGCGGCTGCTGCCGGAGGCGTTCCACGGCGGAGCTCATCTGCGTTTGTGCGTTGGTGCCTTCGAATCTCACCGAGATCTGACGGTCGGCGAAAAACCCATACTCGCGCCAGAGCGCGTCACGTGCATCCAGCAGCGTTTCGCTCCGCGTCTTGAGGCGCGCCGCCATGTCGACGAGGAGCAGGGCAGAGCTGATTCCGTCCTTGTCTCGAACCGCCTGGCAGGGCGCGTATCCGAGCGCCTCCTCGTAGCCAAACACGTACGCGAAGCCTTCTTGCTCGAGCTCGAGTGCCCGGTTCTGGATCCACTTGTGGCCGGTTAGCGTTTGCTCCCAGCGTGCGCCGTGGGCCGCTGCGATCGGCCGCAACATGGGACTGCTCACGACGGTGGAGATCACCAGGGGCTTGGAAGCCTTGGGGTGTCGGCGCAGCAAGTCGTCCGCCAACAGAATCCCGGTATCGTTTCCGGACAGAAGCTCGAGTCCGTCGCCTCCGCGCACCGCGACTGCGACGCGGTCGCCGTCTGGGTCGTTGGCAATCGCGAGGTCGGCGCCGACTCGTTCCGCAAGAGCGAGAACGTGGTCCATGGCGCCTGGCTCTTCAGGGTTCGGAAACGCGACGGTGGGGAAACGGCCGTCTGGCACGGCCTGGTCCGCGACGCTATGCACGTCTTCGAAGCCCGCGCGGCCGAGCACTTTTCGAAACGTGTCTTCCGCGACGCCGTGGAGGGCCGTGTACGCAATGCGCACGTCTGCCCTGCCCGCGAGGGGGCTGGCTTCGATGCTGATGCGCTCGACGTAGCTGTCGAGTGAAGAGTCGGCCGAGCGAGCCAGATCCCTTGTCCGTGCCTCTGCGATAGAGAGTCGAGGAATCTGGTTTGCCGCCGGCGCACGCTCGATCTCGCCCGCGATGCCCAGGTCGTTCGGCGGGATGATCTGTGCCCCATTCTCCCAGTAGACCTTGTAGCCATTGTATCCAGGCGGATTGTGGCTCGCTGTGATCATCACGCCGCCGCCGGCTCGACGCTCGAGCACCGCGAACGCCAGGACCGGCGTCGGCACCACATCACTGAAGACCCAAACCGGGATGCCTGCCCCCGCGGCGACCTCGATCACGTCGCGTTCGAACACGTCACTATTGACCCTGGCGTCGCGACCCACGCAGATGCCTCGCGAGGCGATGTCCGGCACTTCTTGCTTCAGCCATGCACAGAGTCCGGCGGTGGTCTGTGCAACCGTCACCCGATTCATCCGCGTCGGGCCCGCGCCAAGCAACCCACGGATCCCGGCCGTGCCGAACTGTAGCGTCCCGGTGAAACGCTCTTGGAGCGCATGCATGTCGCCGCGTTCGATCAGCGCCTCGAGCTCGCGCCTCGTTTCGGGGTCGGGATCCTGCGCGACCCAAGACCGCGCTCTATCGAGGATGCTCACGCCGCGACCTCGCCGGGCGCTTCGTCTTGAATGTACGTTCGCTCCTTGTACCAGATGGCGACCGGGACGAAGAGCACGGCGGTGATCGCCATCGCCAGGGCGAAGAAGATGTAATAGGAGGCGCCGTCGAGCTTGCTCGTCCCATCTGGATTCTGAATGAAAAAATTCACCGCGGCGGTGAAGAGGTTTCCGATCGATACGCTCATCAGAAACGCGCCCATGACCAACGACTTCATTCGCTTCGGCGCTTGGGTGTAAGAGAACTCCAGGGCGGTGATCGAAACGAGAACCTCCGCTGCCGTCATGAGAATGTAGCCGCCGAGCTGCCAAGCGATGTTGACCGTTTCACCCGCGTCGAGCCGCGCCTCGAGCCAGGCGGGCAATAGGAACGCGGGTACGGTCAAGAACAGCCCAATCGAGATCTTCCTGAGCGGCGTGAGCGGCCAGAAGCCCGCAAACGCGGGGTAAATCACCCGGTTGAAGACCGGGATGAACAAGAGCACGAGCGCGGGATTGAGCCACTGCGACTGGGACGGGTCCCAATCGATGATGAAATGACGATCCATGCGCGCGGCCTGTAGAACCCACGCGGAGCCCTGCTGATCGAAGAGCGCCCAGAACATCGCAATGAACGTGTAGATGATGAAGAGCTTGCCGAGCGCCGAGAGGCCATCGCGACTGAAGACCTCACGGAGAAACGCGATCCCGCCGGGTTGGATGTGCACGAACTTGTCACGGCCCATCCAGAACACGAACGTCGCGAGCGCCATCAAGACGCCGGGCACTCCAAATGCCACCGAAGGACCGAACCGATTGAGGAGCGGCTCTGCAAACAGGATCGAGGCTAGTGCGCCGACGTTGATCGAGAAGTAGAACCAACCAAAAATTTTCGGAAGGAGCTGTGCGTTCGTTTGTCCGAACTGATCTCCCACGTGCGCGGACACACAGGGCTTGATGCCTCCCGACCCGACCGCGATGAGCCCGAGCCCGAGCGCCAAGCCGATCCGCGTGTCGTCGATCGCCAATGTCAGGTGACCGAGGCAGTACACGATCGACAGCACCATGATCGTTCGGTACTTCCCAAAGAACGCGTCCGCGACGATCGCTCCGAAGATCGGGAAAAAGTACACCGCGGTGACGAAGACGTGGAACCACGCCTTGGCTTGCTCGTCCGTCATGGCGTCGAGCTCGCCGCTCGTGCTCATGAGGAACTTGGTCATGAAGATGACCAAGATCGCGCGCATGCCATAGTAGCTGTACCGCTCCGCCGCCTCGTTGCCGACGATGTAGGGGATCCCGGGTGGCATCCCGGTGATCGGGGCCGGTGCGGTGCGGTAGCGAGCCCTGAAAGGCATGGGTGTGATCCTAGCGGATTCTTTCTGTAACAGCGGCTTTTAGGCTCATCGGCTCAGGCGGTTTTTCTCCGCTTTTTTTTACCGGAATGGTACTAGGGGCAAGACTAACCCAGCGATTGGGGTGCTTCGGCGCACCGCGGGGATGCAAATGGAGGACGGCGTGACACAGAGCGATGGCCTGAGAATCTTCGGCCGGGGCTGGGTCGCGACGCTGCTGGCCGTGGTGATGAGTGCGCTCGGTGCTGCCTCCGGGGTTTCCGCGCAGACCGGTTCTACCCAGATCGACTTGAACCAGTACAGGCCGGCCGAATTGGCCACCGACGGTTTTGCCCTCAGCACGGCGGACGGCCAGGGCCACAAGCGCTTCGGGTTCATGATCGTCATGGACTACAACGACGACGCGTTGGTTTTCGAACAGGCGGGCCTCGGCACGAACTCCTCCGTCGTGCATCGGCAGCTGACCGGCCACATCATGTGGAACCTCGGTATCTTTGAGCGCTTGGTCGTCTTCGGCGACATTGCCTACCACTTTATCATCGATGCGGGGCAGGGCGCCGCCGACGGGCTTCCGGGAGCTCCGAACAGTCCGTTCGACTACTTGCTTCCAGGTGGTGGCGAGTTCGGGGACGTGTACTTGGGCGCCCGAGGTGTCCTGTACGGCAATCGGGACGATGTCTTCGAGCTCGCCTTGCAAGCAACCATGACGATCAACACCTCATCGCTTGCCAACGATCAGCAGAAGTACGCTGGGCAGGTCAGCAAATCTCCGTACCTCGGCGGTTGGTTCGAGCTCTTGATGACTTTCAATGCGGGCGACGTCGTGCGCATTCCGATTCAGGCCGGTTACAAGCTCGGCACGCAAGGGCAGTCGGTTACGCCGAATCTCTTCGTCGGTAACGAGTTCACCTTTGGCGGCGGCCTCCTGTTCATGATCAGCCAGGACAGGTTCATGATCTCGGCTGAATCCTTCGGCCGAACCGCGGCAAACAGCACCGTAGCGTTCTGGACGCGAGAGGAAACGCCAGTCGAGGTGCTCGGTGGCTTCAAGTACCTTAATCCGAACGGTTTCGTGATCGGCGTATCGGGTAGTGCGGCGGTGACTCCGGGGTACGGCGCGCCCGATTGGCGTGGTATCGGTTTGATTGGCTACACGATGCCTCCGCCTGTAGTCATCGGAGATTCCGATGGCGACGGGATGTTGGACGACGTCGACGAATGCCCGAACGACGCAGAGGACTTCGACGGTTTCCAGGACGAGGATGGCTGTCCCGACCTGGACAACGATGGTGACGGTGTTCTCGATGTCAATGACGGCTGCCCGAATGACCCCGAAGACGTCGACGGCTTCGAGGACGAAGACGGTTGTCCGGACCCGGACAACGATGGTGACGGCATTCTCGATGTCGACGACCAGTGTCCGAACGAGCCTGGCACCATAGAGAACAACGGCTGTCCGGACCCGGATCGCGACGGCGACGGTGTTCCCGACCGTGTCGACAACTGCCCGGATGAGCCAGGCACCGTGGAGAACCATGGCTGTCAGGACGCCCAGCTCGTCGTGATTGGCGCAGGCCGGCTCGACATCCTCGAGAAGGTCTACTTCAAGCTCGGGAGCCACAAGCTCCAAAAGCGTTCGTTTGCCCTCCTGGACAACGTCGCCAAGGTCATGAACGCGCATCCGGAGATCGAGCTGATCCGGGTCGAGGGCCACAGTGACAAGACCGGTAGTCTCAAGTTCAACATGAGACTGTCGAAGCAGCGTGCGAACACGGTCGTTCGCTACCTCGTCGGTAGAGGCAAGGTGACCAAGGGCCGGTTGATCTCGGAGGGCTTCGGTCCCACTCGACCGCTCGTGCCCGACGCCAAGACGAAGGAAGAGCGCGCGCAGAACCGGCGCGTCGAGTTCCACATCGTCGACACCGGTCCAGAGGACGCCGCCACAGAGACTCAAGAAGACGCGCCCTAGCTGGCGATGCGGACCGGCCAGTGCTGGTTCTCGACCCCGAGGGTCAGGTTCCCGAGGAACTGGCAGGCCTGGCGAATCGTGATTCGATCGCGAGGGTTGCGCCGCAGGCAGTGGGCGATCAGCGCGCCGAGGTCTTGGGTCTCCCGCCGGCCGAGCAGCGCCCGCACGGTCTCCGGGTCCCCGTCGTGCGTCGTGTGTTGCGTGATCATCGCGGCTTCACCGTTGCCATCGAACAGCGTCTTCCCGGTGTAGGCCTCGAAGATCAGGCACCCAAATGCATAGACGTCCGCGGGAATGGCGTTCGAGGCTTCCCCGGCGCCCCAGATCTCGGGCGAACCATAGTTCGCCGTACCGCACCCGGGCCGCAGGTGTCGCCCGGCCAGGCCGAAGTCGACGAGCACGGGCTTCGGTGGTTGACCCACCCCCGTGATGGCGTTCGCGTTGCACACGATGATGTTGGAGGGCTTCACGTCCAGGTGCGCAACGCCGACCTGGTGCATCGCGTCGAGACCGGCGCCTACGCCGAGGAGCAGTTCCCTTGCGCGTCCGAGCGACAGGTCGCCCATCTCGAGCATTCGCTCTAGGCTTGGTCCCTCCACCAACTCCATGACCAAGATCGGCTTGGGGCCTGCCCCTGCGTCGAAGGTGACGAAGCGTGCGATGTTGGGATGTTCTGGAAGTGCGAGCAATGCGCCCGCTTCCTCGCGAAACAGACGAAGGAACTCGTCTTCAGAGAGCGTGCGGGCCGCGGCGGCGGAGTAGTCGGGGACCTTCAAGGCGAAGAGCGGGGCTGATGGGTCCTGCCGCTCTTCCACGCGACGCGCCACGAACACGGAACCGACCGCACCCGTCCCGACCGTTCGGACGAGATAGAAGCCACCGACGATTCGGCTGGGGGGTGCCCACGCGGGTAGCGGCGCATCGACCTCGATCTCCATCGGCGCGATGCTCGGCGCTCGTCGCGGGCCATCAAGCGGAAGCGAACACAGATGCTTGAGCAGTGTTCGGGTGAGCTCGCCGAATGCACCGGGTAGATCTCGGTCGACCGCGCTGACCGCGCTTGCGAACGCCTGGTCGATCTCGGAGACGGACGTGCGGAGGGCACGCTCCACCTCGAGCCCCATGGCCCAAATCGCCGCCGCTGATGTGGGAGACTCGTCGCCAAGGGAGGAGCCGAGTCGCCGACGCGACCCACTGACGAGCTGGGCCAGGCTGGCGACGCCCCGTTCGAGCATGGCCAGTGGCGTGCCTGAGGAACGCTCGGCGATCTCGCCCAGTGAGTTTGAGGCGCCTACGGAGCGGAGCCCGCGCGCGAGTAACGAGAGCGCTTGCCGCAATGCCTCGATTCGGGCGGACCGGGCGACCGGCAACTCGTTGCCAATCGCTTTTAGAGCATCCGCGGCAGCCACCAATCCATGCCCGTCCCGCTGCGCTGTGCGCGTCGCCTGCAGCAGCTTGCCATACGCCCGCAGTGCGCATTCGATTTCGGGAACCATTGAGGCCTCGGCCATCGTTTTGAGGTCGTCGAGGTGGGACACGTTTCCTGCGGCAGCGATGACGACATCAGAGATGTCGGCAATCTCCTCTCGCACCAGGGCATCGCAGGTGCGGGCGGTCGCGGCGCAAAGGGTGCGACGAAGCGAGCCCTTGGGATCGAGCCGGACCCGATTGAGCAGGACTCGCTGAGTCAGAAGCCGCCGTTGACGAACGACGTCCTTGCGCGGGTCGACGTGCGGCCCGTCTGCATCGACGAGGTGGAGCATCGTTCGAAGCTGGCGCAGCCGTGTCGTGAACTGTGGAACCTGGCTCCCTCTCTCCAAGGGATCGCCCTCTCGGATCACGAGCCAGTTGGTGATTCGCTGAAAAAGGTCGCCGAGTCGTTCGTCGTGAGCGCCCTGTCCCTCGTCGTCCTCGCCGACGAGTAGCAGGTCGTTCAGGGACGAGGTTTCGAAGAGCGCGGAGTCGAGCTCTCGAAGTGCGAGGAACGCCGGAACGTTGATGTCAGGGTCGCCGTGCGCGGGACGCTCGAGGAGATCGGCTTTGCGCGCGGCTGCTTCGAGGATTGGCTCGGCCTCGTGAGCTGCTTCGTACGCGCCCTTCGTTGCGAATGTTTCGAGCGCGCCCGAGATCATGTCGCGAAGTGCCGGTTCGCCTCCGGGGCGAGCCCCGTTGAGCTCTTCGGCCAGGGCTTTCATGAGGGCGGCACGTCCGACGTCTTCGCTGCCTCCCTGCGCGATCGCCTTTCGCAGTTGAGCCTCGGCCTTCTTCGCGGCGTCCTCGGCGAAGCCCGGTCGGATTCGTTCGCGCCTGAGCTCGACCAGTGCTTCGGCCGTGTCGAGTCCGCCGACTCGCATCAATTGCTCGAGCAGAGACTCGACGGCAGCGGGGTGGCTTTCCGCCGCGCGCGGGAGGCCCGCGATCATCGCTGCGGCGATGCCGTGGTCCTGTTGAAAGACGACCGAGTCGAGGAGCTCTCGGCAGGCTCGAAGGCCCTCTTCGGGGTCGACCGCGATGCTTGCCGCAAGAGACGCCGCCGCGCGCCGCCACTCGGTGACCGTGAACTCAGGATCGAGGTGCCGTTGCATCTCCTCACGAAAGACCGGCATGGAGGAGGCGAGAAGACCCCTTGCCGCGGCCACGTGCCGCCACACTAAGGTCTCACGGTCCGCGAGCAGGCGGTCCCAAGCTTCACGAACCGCTTCGGTGCAGAACACCCGAACGCCGGTGTCGTCGCCCTCCGCAGCCCGCCGCGCCGCTTCACGGGCCGCGCGCTCCAGCAAGCGTGCTGCGAGGCGGCGGGACGGAAGCGAGCCAGTGGCCGGAGCAAGCAACCAGTCGCGGCTCGAGTCTTGGCGGGAGATGAGCGCCAGGGCGAGGGCATCGACATTGTTGACGGTGCCCAGAGGGAGACTCAGCGCGAGCGCGACGCGCGCACGTATCGATCGACCGCCGAGTGTGCGCTGCGATGCGAGGGCTAGCTGCGTCGCCACGGCCACGAACGTCGCCGCGTCGCCCTCGCGAAGTCGCTGAACGACAATCCGCCCGAGTTGGCGTTTGACCGGGCTCGAAGGGAGCGCGGCCGCGAGCTCGTACAGGGCTGCAGCGGCCGCCGGCCCGGACAGCCAGTCGAGCTTTTCAACGAGGCGACCCTCGATGGCCACTTCCAAGCTCTGCAGAAGCGCTTCGGGGTCGAGCCCTTCGAGTGGGACAGGACGGCGCTCGTCCACCACCGCACGCGCGAGGGTCGCGATCCCCTGACGCCACGCCGCCTCCCGCTCCCCAGACGAGGTCAGCCTGTGCAAGACCGCCAGGCCTTCGAGCCTTTCCCGAGTGACTGCACGCATCCTCTTTGATTCTAGCCTGCCGGTCGCCTCTCCGAAAGCGCGGTTGACAAGGATACGCCGAACCTCTAGCTCCAAATGGCGTGGTCCAACTTTCCTTCGAGTTTGCGGGCGAATCGGCGGCGATCGCTGGGCGCGACCTCGCCGGACCTCGTGAGGATGAGCTGGACAAGGCGTACGCGCGCGCATCCGACTGGAGTCGAACCCTGGCAGAGCGGTTAGGGCAGCCGATCCGCCTCGTCGTGACCGACAATCGGAGCACGATGTTGGCCGCCCGCCCGAAGGCCGGGCGGCTCGAGGTGCGCCTGCACCACATGTTCCTGACCGCCGACACGAACATCCTCGACGCCGTGGGGGACTATCTGAGCGATAGCGACCGGACCGCAGCCGGCATGATCGACCGCTTCGTCGAAGAGAATCGCTCACGTTTCGTTGCGCCGGGGCCCTCGCAAGCGGCCTTGCGGTCCCAAGGGCGTCATCATGACTTGCGCGCCATCGCCGACGACTTGGCACGGCGACATTTCGGCGGCGAGGTCGAGGTGCGCATCACCTGGGGCAAGCGTGTTCAGCCGAAGCGCCGCCAGCGCTCCCTGCAGCTCGGGACTTACCTGCCCGAGGAACGCCTGATCCGGATTCATCCTGCGCTCGACCAGCCTTGGGTGCCGAAGTTTTTCGTCGAGGCGGTGGTGTTTCACGAGATGCTGCATCACGATATGCCGGCCGTCGTGCAAAACGGCCGCCGCCACTACCACACTCGGGCGTTCCGAACGCGAGAACGGAGCTTCGAGTGCCACTCCGCCGCACAACAATGGCAAGAAGAGAACCTATGGCGTCTCTTGCGAGGCCAGTGACTCTTCCTTTCTAAAACGATGGTACGTCGTCGCAAAATACGGTCTTCGATTTCGGTCCCCATCACCCTGGGCGCGATCACGGTCCTGCTGAGCCTCGCGCTTCTCGTGGGCTGGTCGTTGCTGCTCGGACAGAAGATCACCCGATCCGAGGACGTCACGGGCGACGTTTGGCTCCTGGTACTGGGCGCTTTGTCGTTTGTCTTGATCATCGTCGTGTTGGTGTTGTTCGTGATTTCACTGGCTCGTGGGATCATCGAAGTGCGCAGGCAAGACACCTTCATCGACTCGGTTACCCACGAGCTCAAGAGTCCACTCGCGTCGCTGCAGCTGTGCTTGGAGACGCTCGGCCGCGAAGGGCTCGAAGACGACGCGCGCGAGAAGTTGCGCCGCATGATGTTCGAGGACGTGGACCGCCTGCGCGCGTTCATCGACGATGTCCTCGAAGCGAATCGCCTCTCGTACGCGCGACCGGGCATGCTGAACCTAAGCGACGTTCCACTGTCGAAGCTTGCCGAGCGGTGTGCAGCAGCCGTTCGCGCGCGGCACAAGCTCGAGCCTCAGGAGGTGTTGATCGACATCGATCCGGACCTCATCGTCACGACCGACCGCGCGGCGCTCGAGATCGTCGTCAACAACCTCATCGACAACGCAGCCAAGTATTCGGAGCGTCCTGCTCGCGTCGAGGTGGTCGCGCGAAGAGAATCGGACAAAAAGGTGTGCTTCGAGGTGAGCGACAACGGCATCGGCATCGACCGGAAGAATTTGAGGCGGGTGTTTCACCGGTTCTATCGCGTGGAAGACGAAGAGGTGCGTCGGCGCCGCGGCACCGGCCTCGGCCTTTTCGTCGTCTGGGCGCTCGTGAAGCAACTCGGCGGCGATGTGGAAGCATTTTCCGAGGGGCGGGGGCAGGGCACCACCGTGCGGGTCGAGCTTCCCATGGCCCCGGTGATGAGCGGATGATGACCGACAACGATACGCAGAGGCTCCTGATCGTGGAGGACGAGGAGCATCTCGCGGCCGGCCTCAAGCTGAACCTCGAGCTCGAAGGGTATCGCGTCGACGTGGCCGCCAATGCGAAGGAAGCAGGCCAGCGCTTGCTCGACCCGGCCGGTTACGACGCCATCGTGTTGGACGTCATGCTGCCCGACGTCAACGGCTTCGAACTTTGCAAAAAATTCCGGGAGTCCGGCAACTTCGTGCCCGTCATCATGCTCACCGCGCGCTCATCGCCCGAAGACCGGGTCCTCGGCCTAGAGGCCGGCGCAGACGACTACATGGTCAAGCCGTTCGAGCTTGGCGAGCTGCTCGCCAGAGTGCGGTCGGTGCTTCGGCGTCAGCGCTGGGAGCAAAGCGCGGGCGCCAGCGTGAAAGCCACCACGCTCTCGTTCGGCGATGCCGTCATCAATTTCGACACCCACGAGGTCACCGTGTCGGGCGAAGAAGTGCAACTCACCCAGCTCGAGCTCGACCTCCTGCGCTACTTCGCCGAGAACGCCGGCCGCGTCCTGAGCCGCACCGAGCTCCTCGAACAGGTCTGGAAGCTCCGCAACTACGGCAACACCCGCACCGTCGACAACTTCATCTCCCGCCTTCGCCGCCGCTTCGAAGATGACCCAAGCGCCCCCACGCATATCCTCTCCATCCGAGGCGCCGGCTACAAATTCATCGCTTAGCTCCGCGATAGCGCGTGGGGCGGGGTTGGGTCGCGCCACCATATTTTACACAACTATGACACAAGGAGGCTGAACCGTGACGGTCGTTTCGGGGTGCGTGGGATAGCCTCCGAAGCATGCAAACGACGCTTCTCGGGGCCAGGCCGCAACCGCGCCCCCCCCACGGCAGCGGAACGGTGGCGCAGCGCCTCGGTGTTCGTGCTCTCTCATGTCGCCGTGTTCGGTGCGTTCTGGTCCGGCGTGACGTGGCAGGCCGTCGTGCTGTGCTTCTCGCTGCTATGGGTTCGGCAGTGGGCCGTCACCGCGGGCTATCATCGCTATTTCTCGCATCGCACCTACAAGACCAGCCGCGCCTTTCAATTCCTCCTCGCCCTGTTCGCGCAGAGCAGCTCGCAAAAGGGCGTGCTCTGGTGGGCGGCGCACCACCGCGTGCACCATAAGCTCTCCGATCAACCCGGAGACGTTCACTCACCCGTCCTGAACAGCTTCGCCTACGCGCACGTCGGCTGGATCTTCGCTGACACCGAGGACACGCGGTGGGACAAGATTCGCGATTTCGCCAAGTATCCCGAGCTTCGTTGGCTCAACAAATACTGGGCCGTCCCTCCGGCCGCGCTCGCCGCAGCCTGTTTGCTAATTGCCGGTTGGCCCGGCTTGTTCATCGGCTTCTTCCTGAGCACCGTGCTGCTCTGGCACAACACCTTCCTGATCAACTCGCTCACGCACGTGTGGGGCGCAAAGCGCTTCGAGACAGGCGACGAGAGCCGCAACAACATGGTGACGGCCCTGCTGACCCTTGGAGAGGGCTGGCACAACAACCACCACCACTACCAGTCCTCGTGCCGACAGGGCTTCTACTGGTGGGAAATCGACGTGACCTATTACGTCCTCAAGATGCTGAGCTGGGTCGGCCTCGTGTGGGACATCCGGGGCGTTCCGGAGCATGTCCTCGAAGAGGGACGTCGGCGCGACAGTGGCGAGGAGGACCTCGACGATCGGGACGGCGATACCGGTGAGAAACTAGGGCTGGCTGCCTAGGGCGAAGCCCCAATCCTTCGGGGCCACGCCAGAGTCACCAGAGTCACCAGAGTCACCAGAGCTACTAGAGCCACCAGCGTAGGATGTGCGCCCACCAGGGGGCGGGTCTTTCGGCAGGCTGCCATTTACGTTCGTTACTGTGCATACGGGCCTCCGTTCGGGCATCACGTAACCCGTCGGCCGATTATACAGAGATCAGCTTCATTTCCGAATTGTTTCGTGATCCCCGTAACCAGCCAAAATCACAGGCAAATTCCTCTATTTCAGGGCGAGCCCACGTAGCGCATGTGACCTTCGCCCTCGAGGTGCCGCTTGAAATAGAACGGAATCCGCAAGAGATCCCGGCGGATCGCGGGGCGGATGATCGACACGAAGACGCCGTCTCCGATGTCGACGAGCGCACCGAACGACACGAGCGTTCGATTCCCCTTGAACGGCCGGACCCGCATGAAGCCCCAACCTGCGCGGATGTCGTGAGGCTGCGAGTGGTCGACGCGAAACACCACCGAGCTGCGATCGGGATCGAGCGTGGTCTGGAAGACGTACCGAACATCGATCGGCCCCCATTGCTGGCGTATCGCCAAGTTGGCCTCGTTCCCGGCCTGACGTTGGATGTTGCTTTCGGTGACGAGCGGGATGAAGTTCTTGTACCCCGGCAAGTCGGCGAGGGCCTGCCACGCGACGCCGATCGGTACGTCCATGATCTGCCAACTCTGCCCGCCGATCAATTTGAGCGTGCCGCGCTGCTCGCTCTTCTGCTTCATGACGAGCTCGCCGGCCATGAGGAGCTTCTTGTCCTCGTCGGTGAGCTCGTCGCTGCTCGAGAGGGACCGGGACGGCGCGGCGAACGTGACCGTGATGGCACAGAGCAAGGCCAGTACGGTAGTCAAAATTGACCACCGGCTGCGTTCTTGTCTATGTCTGACGTTGTTCATGCGTGCGGTCCTCATTGTGCTGATACTTGCTGGCGGTTTCGCGGCCGCGACTGCGAGCGCTACTCCCAATGACGACACCGGGCCGATCATCATTCAGAACATTTCACAGAATCTTACAACGGGCGCGGCAGTCGAGGTAGGTGGCGGTGGTGGAGACGCCAGTCTGCCTGCGTGGACGTCGATTTTGCCGCCACTTCTTGCGATTGCCCTGGCCCTACTGTTCCGTCACGTTTTGGTCGCGCTCGCTTTGGGGGTGTGGCTCGGCGCATTCCTGATCTCCGGGCTATCCCCGTGGAGGTCGTTCGCGCGGCTGCTCGACACGTACGTCGTCAACGCGATCGCCGATCGGGGGCATGCCTCGATTCTGGTATTCAGTCTGTTGCTGGGCGGGATGCTCGGGCTGATGACGCAAAGTGGCGGTGCGAAGGGACTGGCTGCCTTGGTGAGCACCGATGCAACGAGTCGCCGGCGCGGGCAATTGACCACATGGTTCCTTGGGTTGCTCGTCTTTTTCGACGACTACGCCAACTCGCTCCTGGTGGGCTCCTCGATGCGCCCGGTGACGGATCGACTTCGCATCAGCCGGGAGAAGCTGGCGTTTCTCGTCGACGCCACGGCGGCTCCGGTCGCGAGCTTGGCGTTGATCTCTTCTTGGATCGGCGTGGAGGTTGGCTACATCGGAGACCAGTTCACGCACCTGGGCATCGAACGAGACGCGTACGTGACGTTCATCGAGACGATTCCTTTTCGGTTCTACCCCATTCTCATGTTGCTCTTCGTTGCTTGGATCGCCTTTCGCGGCCGTGACTTCGGACCGATGTTGCGCGCGGAGCGGCGTGCGCTCGATGAAGGACTCCTTTGCCGACCTGGGTCGCAACCCGCATCGGACTTTCACGAAGAGTCGGTTCCCGACGACATCCCCGGCCGGCCTTTGAACGCGTTGATCCCGGTGGTCGTGGTGGTTGTCGCCGCCGCGGTGGGGATCTACGTCGACGGACGAGGCAAGGTGCTATCGGCCGGCATGGAACTTTCCCTTCGGGCGATCGTGGGCGAGGCGAGCTCGAGCGCGGCGATCCTATGGGCGACGGGGGCAGGCTGCCTCGTGGCTCTGGCGCTCTCGGTGGGGAGCGGGGCGCTGTCGTTCGGCAAGTCGATCGAAGCATGGATGTCGGGGATGCGGTCGATGCTGTTCGCGGCTGTCATTCTCGTCTTGGCGTGGTCCCTCGGCGCGGTGTGTCGCGACCTCGACACCGCTTCATTTCTGATTGGGGCAGTGGGCGACTGGATCGCTCCGGCTTGGATTCCAGCCACGGTTTTCATCATGGCCGCGTTGGTCAGCTTCGCGACCGGCACTTCGTGGGGCACCATGGCGATCCTCTTCCCGCTGGCGATTCCACTGGCACACCAGATCGCTCCGGGAAACGAGACGATCTTGCTGGGTACCGTGTCCTCCATTCTTGCGGGCTCTGTTTGGGGCGACCATTGCTCGCCCATTTCCGATACGACCGTCCTCAGCTCTATGGCGACGAGCTGCGATCACATGGACCACGTGCGCACTCAACTGCCGTACGCGCTGTTCATCGGCGGCGTCAGCTTGCTTTGCGCGGAGCTCCCGGTGGCCGCAGGTTGGTACGGTCCGTGGGCTGGGTTACTCGTTGGAGCGGTCGTGATGATCGCCGCCTTCGAGCTAATCAGCCGACCCGTGCGCCGCTAGCTCTTCGGCACTGATTTCGCCCGACACGAGCTGGTCTCGGAGCAGCCGCTTGAGGGTCTTGCCACTTACCCCCTGCGGGAGGGAGTCGACGAACGCGAAGCGGCGAGGCACTTTGTAGGGCGCCAGTTGCTCTCTCGCCCACGCGTCGAGTTCGAGCGCGGTGACGTCGGCTGTTCGCACGACGACGGCGACGATCTCTTCCCCGTAGTAGTCATCGGGTTGCCCAACTACGGCTACCTCGCGAACTGCAGCATGATGCGCAAGAGCGTTCTCGACTTCGGATGGATAGATGCTGGCGCCGCCGCGCAGAATCAAATCCTTGCTGCGGTCGGCGATGGTTAGGCGCCCTTCGTCGTCCACGAAGCCGATGTCGCCGGTGTGTAACCAGCCGCCGCGCATCACGTGGGCCGTCGCCAGCCGTTCATCGAGGTAGCCCGCCATGACGTTCTGCCCGCGAATCAAGACTTCGCCGTGTGCGCCAATCGGCAGCTCTTCACCGAAGTCGTCCGCGATCCTCAGCTCGACGCCAGCCACCGGCTTACCGCAGGACCCCGGCACCGCGTCGTCCGGCGGGGCGTTGATCGCGGTGAAGGTGGCTTCGGTGAGCCCGTATCCCTGGCGCACTGGTGCGCCAAGGCGCTGCTCCGCTCGTAGCCGGACGTCCTCGGCGAGCGGCGCTCCGGCGCTCATGCACCACCGAAGGGACGGCGGGGTCTGTTGGGTGGCTTCGTCCGCCCATGCGACAAACATCGTCGGCACGCCCGGGAGCCAGGTGATCTGGTGGGCCGCGCAGAGCTCGAGCGTGCGTGACGGCGAGAACCTGGGGACGAAGACCGTGCTCGCACCGGCGAAGAACGGAGCGAGCAACGTCATCCGAATGCCGTAGGAATGGCTGAGGGGAAGGGTGCCGAGGATCCGGTCCTCTTCGGTGAGCCGCAGAGTTTGCTCCACGAGTGCCTGGGTATGCACCCCAAGTGACCCGTGCGTGATGCAGACACCTTTCGCGGCGCCCGTCGTCCCCGACGTGTAGAGCAGCATGGCCAGCGCGTCGGACGCCACAACGCATGGTGAGGCCTCGCGTGTGGCATTGGCGATCGCATCCTCGACGAGCAGGATTCGAGAAGACGTGCCTGCGCGTGTCTTGCTCTCGTGGGCGACGGCCGAGCGGTCGCGATCGGTGAGAAGCGCCTTGCAGCCAGCGTGTTGCAGACGGAACGCGATCTCGTGTGCCGTCGACATGACGGGGATCGGAAGGGTGGTGCAGCCGGCGTATACGGCGCCGAACCACGCGGCGACGAACTCCAGCCCGTTGGCGGTGCAGATCGCAACCCTGTCGCCCGGTCCGAGCCCGCGTTCGAGCAGATGCGCGGCCACGCGGGATGCCTGGTGGTCGAGCTCGCCGTAACTGAGCGCGAGCGCATCCCGCCCGGAGTCGATCATCCCAGTGCGCGCTGGATCTCGTTGCGCCCAGCGATGCAGGAAACTTCCCACGTTGGCGTTCATCGCCGGGAACCTAGCACGCGAGACAAAGCTGGACGGCCGGGCCCCGGCGCGTTAGGCTCCCCGCATGCCTACAGCAAAAGCGATTCGCATTCGCGAGCCCGGAGGGCCCGAGGTCCTCGAGGTCGGCGAGATCGAACTGGCCCCGCCTGGGCCGTCGGAGGTGTTGGTCGAGGTCGCTGCCGCCGGTTTGAACCGAGCGGATTGCCTACAGCGTCGTGGCTTCTATCCCGCGCCGCCCGGCGTGCCTGCGGACGTGCCAGGGCTCGAGTTCGCCGGGGTCGTCGAGTCGGTTGGCGACTCGGTGAGCGCTTGGAAGCCCGGCGATCGAGTGATGGGAATCGTGGGCGGTGGCTCCATGGCGACTCGCCTGGTGACCGAGGGGGCCGAACTGATGGCGGTTCCCGATGAGCTCTCGCTCGAAGAGGCCGCAGCGATTCCGGAGGTGTTCCTGACCGCGTACGACGCCATCATCGTGCAGGGCGGCCTCGAGGCGGGGCGGTCCGTACTGTTCCACGCCGTCGCGAGCGGAGTGGGCACGGCCGGCATTCAGCTGGCGTCGGTGATCGGTGCGACTTCGATCGGCACATCCCGCACTGCCGACAAGCTTCCGCGATGCGCCGACATCGGCTTGAACCACGCCGTGCTAGTCGAGGATGGCGACTTCTCCGAGGGTGTCCTCGAGGCGGCCCCGAACGGCGTCGACGTCATCCTCGACACCATCGGCGCGGCGTACCTCGCGCAAAACGTCAAAGTCATCGGCAAGAAGGGCCGTATCATCGTGATTGGATTGATGGGAGGCGTGAAGGGCGAACTAGCCCTAGGCACACTACTAGCGAAAAGAGCCTCCATCCACGGCTCGGTCTTGCGCAGCCGCTCCCCAGAAGAGAAAGCCGAGCTGACCAAGTCATTCACCGACCAGATGCTGGGCCGCTTCGCGACTAAGGAGCTGAACCCCATCATCGACGATATCCTGCCAATGACGGAGATTCAGGCGGCCCATCAACGAATGGAAGCCAATGAAACCTTCGGCAAACTGGTCCTACGCTGGTAGCCTCTCGTCTTTAGAGTTTGAGGGCGCGCTTTACGTAGTTGGGTAGGGCGAAGACTGCTTGGTGGAGGTCTTCGTTGTAGGCTTTGGAACCTTCTACAATGGATGCTTGGCGTTCCGGAATCGGCCGCAGGGGTTCGCCGGTGTTGGAGCACCACGTCCAGCTCCAGGTTCCGGCGCCGTAGAGCGGGACGGGGCCGAGGTAAGGGTGAACCTCGGAGAACAGTGCACGGAGTTTGTGTTGGATGTCGACGAACATGTCCATCATCAGGAGCGGCGACTCACTTTGCAGTGCCATGACGCCGTCGGGGTTGAGCATGCGTTTGCAATCTGCGTAGAAGCTTTCGTCGAAAAGCACCGCACCTGGACCGACTGGGTCGGTTCCGTCGAGCAGGATGACGTCGTACGAAGCGTCGGTGCTTTTCTTCACGTAGTCGATCGCGTCGATGAAACGAACGTCGAGGCGTGGGTCGTCCCAGGCGGTTCCGATGCCGGGCAGGTGCTGCTTCGATGCCTCGACGACCATTTCGTCGATCTCGATCATCACGCATTCCTTCACGTCCGGATGCCGAAGCACCTCGCGGACGGTACCGCCGTCGCCACCACCAATGACCAACACCCGCTCGATGCTTGGCGCGGTCGTCAAGGCGGGGTGCGTGAGCATCTCATGATAGAGAAACTCGTCGTACTCGCTCGTCATGAAGACGTTGTCGATAATCAGGACCCGCCCGAAACCGACCGTGTCGATCACTTCGATTTTTTGGTATGGGCTCTGCGCCGAGAACAGCGTCTCCTTCGAGAGGAGCCCGAGCCGCGTGTGGTCGTGAAATGTCTCGTCGTACCAAAGTCCCATAGGTACCCCGCTAGAGGCTCAGCTGAAATTGTTCGTCGTGTCCGTCTTGCCCGGCATCGAGCTCGAGGGGCTGTTGCTGTCGAGCCAACAACAGCTCGGTGCCCCGGTGTCCAAGGGCCGCCTCGGCCGAACTCCGTGCAAGCTCCGCAGAGTTGTTGGTCTCGGAAAGGTGCATCAGGACGACCCGCCGCGGGGCATGCGCAAGCCCAGCCAACAAGTCGCCGGCCTCGCCGTTCGACAGGTGACCAAGCGACCCAGCCACGCGTTGCTTCAGCGCTTCGGGGTAGGGCCCCGTCGCGAGCATGTCTGGATCGTGGTTGCTCTCGAGCAAGAGGGTTTCGCAGTCATCGAGGAAACGTTCGAGCCCCTTGGGAACATGCCCGAGGTCCGTCACGAGCCCCACTTTGGTCGCCCTTGTTTCAAAAACAAGCGCGACCTGTGGCGCGTCGTGCGGCAGCGAGCGTGAGTGGATCGTGATGTCGCCGAGCCGAAAAGGGCGGCCCACGGTGAAGGGCTGCGCTTGCGCCGTCGGCCGCAAGCGGATCGACGGCATCGCTGCCTCGCTGGCGCGGATCGGACAGCCGAAGCGTGTTGCGTAAGTAGACGCGTGCGCCGCGTGGTCGGTGTGGCTGTGCGTCACGATCACCGCTTCGATGTTGTTCGGGGCCTCTCGACCAAGTGCGGTGAAGCGCTGAACGAGCTTGCGGTGCGAGAGCCCGGCATCGACCAACACGCTCGTCGTCCTGGACTCCAAAAGAAGCGCGTTCCCATCGCTCCCGCTCCCCAGAATCGTCACCCTCACGAGAAACCTAGAGCACAGGCGCGATCGCTTGGCAAGACTCTTAGCTTGCCACCGCGGGTTTTAGGCGCGAGAGTTCGGCCGTGGACGACACGGAATTGGAATACGACAGTGTTCTCCTGGTGTCCTTTGGGGCGCCAGAACAACGCGCGGACGTCATGCCGTTCCTCGAGAACGTGGTCCGAGGTAAGAGCGTTCCCCCAGACCGCCTCAAAGAAGTCGCCGAACGCTACAATCACTTCGAGGGTAAGAGTCCGCTCAACGACGAAAACCGCGCACTGATCGCGGCGCTCGAAGAAGAGCTTCGCGGCCACGACATCCATCTCCCCGTCTATTGGGGCAACCGCAATTGGAACCCGTTCATCTTGGACGCGCTTCGCCAGATGCGGGACGACGGCAAGACGCGCTCGCTCGGGTTCTTCACGTCGGCGTACAGCAGCTACAGCGGGTGTCGACAGTATTTGGAGAACATCGAGAAAGCGCGTGAAGACCTCGGCGAAGGCGCGCCTGTCGTGGACAAGTTGCGCGCGTTCTACAATCACCCGGGCTTCATCGAAGCCAACGTCGACCGTCTGCTTACAGCGCTCGAGACGCTGCCCAAGGACCGTCGCGACTGCGCTCGCGTGGCGTTTACCGGACACAGCATTCCGATCGCGATGGCCGAGACATCCGACTACACAGAGCAACTCGAAGAGACCGCCCGCTTGATCGCAGAGGGCGCCCGTCATGAGCGTTGGCAGTTGGCCTATCAGAGCCGCACTGGGGCGCCTCATGTTCCTTGGCTGGGTCCGGACATCCTCGAGCACCTCGACGCGCTGGCCCAGATCAACGTGAAGGACGTGGTGATCGCCCCGATTGGTTTCTTGTCGGACAACATGGAGGTCATTTGGGACCTCGATCGCGAGGCACGGGACTACGCGAGCGAGCTCGGGGTCACACTGACCCGGGCGCCTACCGTGGGGACGCATCCGGCGTTCGTGTCGATGATTCGTGAGCTGATCGAGGAGCGCCTTGGCAAGGTCACGGCGCGCCAAGCGTTGGGCAAACACGGCCCCTATCGCGACGAGTGTCCGCCCGACTGCTGTCAATACCAGCCGCGCGTGTCACGGCCGCCCGATCCGGGCTGAGCGTCCTCCGCGCATCCAGTCTATTCCGGGTCTTTGAACGAAGGGGCTCGCTTCATCATGTTCGCCTGCACCGCCTCGGTTTGATTCGGGCTTCCGAGCAGGGCGACCTGTAGTGCGGTTTCGAGCTTGAGCGCGCCGGCCCGTGGCAGACCGGGCGCATCCCGGAAGAGCGCCTTGCCGGCGCGGATTGCGTGGGGCGACTTCGCGGCGATCAGCTTGGCGGTGTCGAGCGCGTCCGCGAGCGGATCTTCCGACACTTTGGTAGCGAGCCCCAGCTCGACCGCTTCGAGGCCAGACACGATGCGCCCTGTGAAGGTCAGCTCCTTTGCGACGTCGAGGGGCACGAGCCCGAGCAACGTTTGTGTGATGCTCATGTCAGGGATCAACCCCCACTTGATCTCCATGACCGAGAATTGAGCGTCCGCGGTGACGTAGCGGAGGTCCGCGCCCAACGCGATCTGTAGCCCGCCGCCGAAGGCGAAACCGTGAACTGCGGCGATGACCGGAACTTTCACCTCTTGCCAGACCCACGCAGCACGCTGGGCCATGTTGGCCGGGCTATCCTCGCCGCGTGCGAGTAGCTTTTTCATCAAGTCGGGAGAGCCCATGAACGACGCGAAATCGAGCCCTGCGCAGAAGGCCTTCCCTTCGCCGTGCAGCACGACCGCTCGGATGCTGTTGTCTGCGATGATCCGATCGCCCGTGTCGATGAGGCCATCGAACATATCTGCGTCGAGCGCGTTGCGTTTTTCGGGGCGCGACATGCGAACCGTCGCGACGGCGTTGTCGATGGTGAGCTGGACTCGGTTGGACATGCGGACTCCCTAGGTGAAGACGACAGTCTTGTTGTCGTAGACGAGGATTCGATCGTCAAGGTGCCAGCGCACGGCGCGGGCCAACACGAGCTTTTCGAGGTCTCGCCCTTTTCGCACGAGGTCTTGCACCGAGTCACGGTGTGAGCAGCGCACGACGTCTTGCTCGATGATCGGCCCCTCATCGAGCTCGGCCGTCGCATAGTGAGCGGTGGCGCCGATGAGCTTGACGCCTCTTTCGAATGCCCGCTGATAGGGCTTGCTCCCCATGAACGCTGGCAAGAACGAATGATGGATGTTGATGACCTGGCCCTCGAAGCTCTTCAGGAACTCGTCGGAGAGGATCTGCATGTATCGGGCGAGTACGACCACGTCGACATTCGCCGCTCTCAACAGCTCGAGGGCGTCGTCCTCTTGGGCGCGCTTTGTCTCTTTGGTGATCGGCAAGTGATGGAACGGGACCCCGAACTGATCCGCGACCGGCTGGAGGTCCGGGTGGTTGCTGATGATGATCGCGATGTCGGTAGAAAGCTCACCGGCGCGTTGTCGAAGAAGCAAATCGTACAAGCAATGGTCGTACTTCGAAACGAAGATTGCGGTCTTCGGGCGATGGAGCCCGTCCGCCATGCGCCAACTCATCGAGAAGCGAGCGGCAACCTCAGAGATCGCCGCCTCGAGGCTCGTCCGGTCCGTGTGCAGCTCGGAGAGGTCGAACTTGATTCGTTGAAAGAACTGCCCAGCAACCGGGTCGGTATGCTGGTCGGCGTCGAGTATGTTGGCGCCGTGCCCGTAGAGCAGTTGCGCGAGCGCAGCGACGAGGCCCTTGCGATCGGGGCAGCAGACAAGCAGGGTTGCGGTTTGTTCCACAACTCAGTGTTTAGCTGTTGAGGGGCCGATCGGCCAGCAGCGGGTCCCCTACCTGCTCAGGCGCTCCATCGCGTCGCCGAAGATGTAGACGAGCTGCAGGACGCCGGCGGCGGCGCCCAGAACGGCCCCCGCGGCGATGAGCTTCCACTCGTCCTGTTGGAACGCGGGCCTCAAGACCCCCTCGTAGCTTTCGCGGTCGAGCGCCTTCATCCGCCGTTCGAGCTCTCCTTGAAGGTCCACCGACTCACCCGCGAACGTATGAAAGAAGCCGCCAGGCTTCGGCCATTCGGTTTGGATTCGCTCGAGCAGCTCGGCCCGCAGGGCGGCGCGCTTCTCCTCTGGTACGATCAGCTTGGCCATCGGATGAGCCTCATACTTCGCAATCAGAGCGCTGATGCGATGCTCGACGATCTCGTTCATCCGCGCGGCCCCGTCGCCATCCATGACCGTGGCTACGATGTTATCGGCGTTGAGCACGCGCGTGGCGACCGTCCTGCCGAACGCTTCGGCCACCTCGTTCTGACGTTTGTGAAACAAGCCTTGCACCGTCATGGGCCCGATCTTCAGCGGCTCGCGCGGGAAGAACACCAGCTTGAGTGCGATCCAGTTCGTCAGATATCCGACCAAGAACCCGGCCGCGGGAAGGATCCAAGGCGCCGGGTAGAGAACCCAGATGAGCATCTGGAACACGCCAAACAGAAAGCCGAAGTAGAGGCCTGATCGCTCGATGAACTTGAACTCCTGGCGGCCGACTTCGTAGAACATCTCACCCATGAGCGATTTGTGGCGCTCCATCGCCTCGAGAACCGTCTGCTCGATGTCCATGATGGCGTCGATGTCGTCGGCCATGTCCATCGCGATTGCGCGCGAGACCTCGATGACTTCGGCCCGGACATGTTCGCGGACTTTGTTCTGCATGAACTCGCCCGCGTTGTCCCACATCGCCTTGGCGTGCTTATTGGCGACCTCGTCGATCACTTGTTCGGTTACATCGTCGATGACGATACCGAGCTTCCCGGCAAACGACTCGGCGCTGAAGGTTTGGTCGAAGAGCTGTCGCAGGGACAGGAGCTTCCCAGTGATCAGGGCGTTCGAGACCTTGGCGAGACGCAGCGCGTTGGCGGGGATTACCCCTTGCCAGCCGAGATATGGCGGGATGCCGATGAACTCGACCGGATGGAACATCATCTTGATGGCGACGACGTTCGTGAACCAGCCGACCAGCGCGCTGATCAGCGGGATCAGAAGGACGATCCAGTTGTCTTGAATGCGGGTCAGCAGTTCCATCAACATCGGTGCTCGGGCGAAGCTTTTACGGCGAGTAGAGGTGCATCCAGTACAGCAACAGCGTGATCGTCTTGGCGTCCTCGATGTGTCCGTCCTTCAGCATGTCTCGGACCTGCCATTGTGGAATCGGGAAGACTCCGATCTCTTCGTCGTGGTCGAGTGCCTGCGAAGTTTGCTCGAGGTCGGTGGCCAGATAGCCGTACATGCGCTCGTTGAGAATGCCCGGAGACGCGAAGAACTCGGTGAGGGGTACGATCGATCCCGCGCGATAGCCGGTTTCTTCCTCGACTTCTCGCGCCGCGCATGCCTCCGGGGCTTCACCGGCTTCGAGTGTTCCGGCTGGAAGCTCCCACAAGACCTTCCCCACCGTTCGGCGCACGTTGCGAATCAGGACCACCCGGCCGTCGTCCAGCAATGGCAAGATCACCGCTGCGCCCGGGTGCTCGATCACGTCGCGGACGATCTCTGCGCCGTCCGGGCCGTCGAATCTCAAGCGCACGACCCGGAACAGAGGAGTGGTGAGGAGCAGCTCGCGCGATTTCATGGTGCGCATCATGGACGACTCTTGTGGGGGTTTCACGTCAATTTGACTCGATCGGGCCGGATCGCCATTGTGGGGGCGTGCGGCTCGGGAAACTATGGGGCTCGCCGTTGGCGATCGTGCTGGTTGGGGTAGCGGTGGCGAGCCTTTGGACGCTTGGCTACGGCGCATCTACGAGCTCCGCCGACGCGTCTCCCACGACTCCCGCCGCGATCGATGAAAGCGGGGTGCTGGCAGCCGTTCGTTCTAGGCAGCGCATGGGGCCCAAGCTTCTACGGCCGCCGCCCAACGACGTGCTCGGGCTCGACATCGCGATCGAAGACCGGGATGGCACGTCGATGGCGGTGCTGCATCGAGCCTTGGCGCGTGCGGCAGCGGGCGAAGGACAGGCCCGGTTGGCTTTCTATGGTGCGTCGCACGTCGCGGGCGACATCTTCACCGGCTACATTCGGCGCGAGCTCCAGGCGCGCTTCGGCGACGCCGGTCACGGCTTTCTCGTGCCGGTGCATCCCTGGCGCACGTATCGGCACCGCGACATCAACATCGAGAGCGACGGCAAGCGATGGGAAACGCAGCGCATTCGCGTTGGCGACTCCGAGGTGGAGCGCGTCGGTCTCGCGGGTATCGCGATGATGAGCAAGCGGCCAGGGTCCTTTGGCGCGGTATACACCGCGCAGGAAGGCGACTACGGCCGAACCGCAGGGTTCTTCGAGTTGTACTATCTCAAGCACCCGCGCGGCGGTGACATGGACGTGTTGATCGACGGCCGGAAGGCGCGCCGAATTTCCACGCGCGCCTCCAAGATCTCGACCGGCTACGCCACCTTTCGTCTACCGGACGCCCCACACCGATTCGAGATCCGCACGTTGAGTAAACGGCCCGTGTGGGTGTTTGGCCTCGCGGTCGAACGCGACCAGCCAGGCGTCGTCGTCGATACGCTCGGCATCAACGGATCGCGTGTCCGGTACCAGCTTCTGTGGGACGACGAGGTGTACCGCGAGCATCTTCGCCGGCGGAAGCCCGACCTGGTCGTCCTGGCCTACGGGACCAACGAGAGCGGCGACGAGTCACCCATCGAAGACTACGAGCGCGATCTTCGCGCCGTCGTCGAGCGTCTCCGCGACACGGTACCCGAAGCCTCGTGTCTACTGATCGGCCCGTCGGATCGGCCAATGCAAGTCGAAGAGCGCGTGTTCGAAGATCGGGCTCGAACCGCGCGCTTGATCGAAGTGCAGCACCGGGTTGCGCTCGAGCACGGTTGCGGGTTCTTCGATTTGGTGGCGTTCCAAGGCGGCGCTCTCTCGATGCTGCAATGGGCCGCCAGTGATCCCGCGTACGCATCGCAAGACCACGTCCACTACACCCGGGTCGGTTATCGACGATTGGGCGAAGTCTTGCTATCGGCGTTGCTCGAAGGGATGCCAGCGTCGGGTGATCGTGAGCTAGCGTCGGCTTCGGTAGAGGTCGACGACGCGGGCGCTGTGGAAGCATCGCCAGCAAGGTAGCCTGCGAAGCCCGCCAGGATGGCTTTGTAAAACATGTTGCCGATGATCTCGTAGCCTGCCGGCGTGGCATGCCGGAAGTCGCCCATCGCGAGTCGGGGCCGCGCCTTGTACCAGCGCCGCATGGCATCTTCGCCACCCATCGCCTGCCAGGTGTCGTAGAACGCGCAGCCGGAGTCAAAAGCAGCGCGCCGCTGGGCGGTCACGATGCGCGGGATCGTGGGCAGCGTGCGGATGCGTCCGCGGTGCCGGCGTGCTTGATCGAGCGGTGCGAACACGAGGCAGCTCAGATCCTCGCGCCCCTGGCGCATGCGACTCAAAACTCGCAGATAGTCTTCGTAGAACTCTTGCTCCGTTCGGTTGTCGCTCGCTTCGTTGCCGCCGAATCCGAGGACGAGGAGGTTGACACCGCGCCGTTCGAGTTGAGCCTTGATGTGCGATTTGTCGTAGTTGAGCAGGCGGTTCGCGCGCGCGCCGAGCAGGCCGAGCGAGTCGTACACCACGCCCGGGCCTTCGCGCTCGACGACGACTCCGTAGAAATGGACCGGACCGCCTCTCGCGTAACGAAACTCGATCACGTGAGGTCCGTCGGGCGCTTCGATCGAATAGACATCGTCGCCAAGCGCGTCGGCCTTGGTCGATACGATCTGCCGTTCCCCTCGGTCGAGCCGCACGGAGAACTTTCCGCCTCGCGGTTGCGTCTCGTAGTAGATGTCGAATCGGGACGCATTCCTGCCGATGTCGCCTCGTTTCGCAGTGCCGACTCTCGCCCAAGAGCCTCGGCGCGCCCTCGATTGCACGCCCCCGTAGCCGTACCGCCCGTTGCGGTCCTGGCGGCGCACCACCTCGCGAATTTCCCAGGTTTCGGGGTTGGATGATTGCCGGACGCCTCGGTGTTTGTAGGGGATGTAGCCTTTGGCGGCGAGAACGAAGCCGTGGCCAGCGTCCCCGAAGCGCGCCTGAAGGTTCTGTCGCACGGTCGACGTGATGAGATCGGTAGCGATGCTCGAGTCCCCGTAGTGCCCGACGCGCGTGATTGCGCCTTTCTCAGCCCTCGCGGTCCTCTCGAGCGACTCATAGAATGCGCGCATCCCGCGCCTCGTAGGGTCTTCGATGTAGACGGCGATGCCTGCGTACTCCGCCGGGGCGACCTTCGGAGGGTCGTCGGACTCAACTGGCGGTGCCACCACTGGTCTTGCGCCAAGGTTTGCCGCCACGGTCTCGCCGACGACCTCCGCAAGGCGCTCGGCACCGGCCTCTGTGTCGGTCGACGTGCGATAGGAACCCCCGTGGCCGGCGAACGCAGGAATCGCTCCCCATCGATTGAAGAGCCGCACGATGGGGAAGCCTTCCTCACCCGGAATCCATGGTCGCATCCGTTCCATGGGCGGGATCACGTACGTCAGTGCGCACGCGGCGAACATGAACACAGTCACCGTGATCAAGTGCTGCAGAGGCGTGAGGTGGCTGTGGATTCGTTTGAACATCAGAATTGGAAGTAGATGTAGGGAACGACTTCGCTTGTCGCGACGGCGCTCAAGATGAAAGCGAGCACTGCGAGAGTGACGCCTTGCGCGGGCGCCGGCATCGACTTGAACCCCAGCTCGATCGACTCGAACCAGCGCCTAGGTGTGTAGTGGGCGGCGAAGGTCAGGAGAAGCATCGCCCACACGCCCAGCGAAACCTGAGCGACGGAGAAGGTGCCGGAGCCGAGCCTCGTCGTGATGTCAGCCGCGTTCTGAAGGCTCGTCGCGCGGAATAGGATTCGCGAGAACACGACGAACTGCAGAGCCCAGAACACCTTAAACGCGCGTATTTGCCAGCTGTCGACGGTATCCCCGGTGCGGCCGGAGCGCCGGTAGAAGAAGCGATGGATCACCATCGCCATCGATTGGAGGACCGCGTACACGACGAACGTCCACGACGCACCGTGCCAGATCCCGATGAGAAACATCGTGAGCCAGAGGTTCCAATAGGCGCGCAAGGGGCCGACGCGGGACCCCCCCAGTGGGAAGTACAGGTAGTCGCGCAGCCAAGTGGACAAGGTGATATGCCAGCGTCGCCAGAACTCGGCGGGGCTCGCGGACTGATACGGCCGGTCGAAGTTCTCTGGCAGCTCGAGCCCCATCAGCTTTGCCGAGCCGCGTGCGACGTCGGTGTAGCCGGAGAAGTCGCAGTAGATCTGCATCGTGAAGCCGTAGAGGGCGATCACGACTTCGGCTGCGCTGTAGAGCTCCGGCTGATCGAATACGCGGTCGACCAGGTTGACCGAAAGGTAGTCGGCGATGACGACCTTCTTCACCATGCCGGTCGCGATCAGGAACAGGCCCTGGGTGACTTGCTCGTCGCGAAGGGTGATCTTGCGCTGGAGCTGCGGAAGCAGTTGAGACGCGCGGACGATGGGGCCGGCGACCAATTGCGGGAAGTACGTGACAAAGAATGCGAACTGGAAAAAATTGCGGGTCGGCTCCAGCTTTCGACGGTAGATGTCGATGGTGTAGCTGAGGGTCTGGAAGGTATAGAAGGAGATGCCGACCGGCAGGAGCACGTCGAGGAAGGGCGGGTTCGGGATCTCGATGCCGAAGAAGAGCCCAAGGACGTCGGCGGTCGCTTGCGAGGCGAAGTTGAAGTACTTGAACAGACCAAGCAGCCCCACGTTCGCGACGAGGCTGACGACTAGCCAGCGTTTACGCGCTTTTGCGTCGTTCGTGGCGTGGATTCGAAGTCCGACTGCGTAGTCGAGGACGGTCGACCCTAGGATGAGGACGATGTAGGCCGGATGCCACGCCATGTAGAACAGACACGACGCCACGAACACGAAGATGATCCGCAGCTGGGCATGGCGTGCCAACAGCCAGAATCCCGCGATGGCGATGCCCAGGAACAGGATGTAGTCGAGACTGTTGAAGAGCACTGGTCCCCTTGCCCAGCGTGGACGCGCCCGGTTTTAGCTGCAGGGGGCCCTGCACGCTAGTTGCTTGACGGGGGGCCCCCTTAGACCAAGCATCTGCGGCCGGAGGTCACGATGAAGATAGCGGGTTCTGTAGCCCTGGTGACGGGTGGAGCTTCTGGCTTGGGTGAGGCGACGGTGCGTCAGCTCGTGAGTCAGGAGGCCCAGGTGGTCATCGTCGACCTCAACGAGGACCGCGGGCAGGCGCTCGCCGCCGAGTTGGGGGGTGTGGCCACGTTCGTCCGAGCTGACGTGAGCAATGCCGAAGACGTCGAGGCTGCCGTCGCTCGAGCCACGTCCATCGGGACCCTTCGGGCTTCGATCAACTGCGCGGGCATCGGCATCGCCAAGCGAACCATCGGCAAGGACGGCACACCGCACAATCTGGGAGCCTTCCAGAAGGTCATCTCGGTCAATCTCTTTGGGACATTCAATCTGCTTCGCCTCGCCGCGTCGGCCATGGCCGGGAACGAGCCGGAGGATGGCGAGCGAGGGGTGATCATCAACACCGCCTCGGTGGCCGCCTTCGACGGGCAGATCGGCCAGGTCGCGTACTCGGCCTCGAAGGGCGGCATCGTAGGCCTGACCCTCCCAGCCGCGCGCGACTTGGCGAAAGCTCAGATTCGCGTCGTGACGATTGCACCGGGCACCTTCGACACGCCGTTGCTTGCCTCGCTCGGCGAGGATATCCGAGCCGCACTGGCCGCCACCATCCCACACCCGAGCCGGCTCGGACGTCCAGGAGAGTTCGGCGCGCTGGCCTGTCATATCGTCGAGAACAGTTACATCAACGGCGAGGTCATCCGGCTCGACGGTGCCATTCGCATGGCACCACGTTAGCTTGTCGCAGATCGCGACATGGTCCGTGCCTCGCGCCCGCCGGCGTCGAATCTTCGGACTCGCGCTTCCCATCATCGGCGGCATGCTGTCGCAGAACGTGCTGAACCTCGTCGACACCGGGATGGTCGGCACGTTGGGAGACGCGGCGCTTGCGGGTGTCGGCCTCGGCGGCTTTGCGAACTTCTTGTTTTCCGCGCTCATCTTGGGCCTTTCGGCGGGCGTCCAAGCGATGGCAGCGCGTCGCGTCGGAGAAGGGCGTCTCTCCGAGACAGCCATTCCCCTCAATGGGGGTTTGCTGGTCGCGCTGGTCATCGCCGTTCCTTTGTCGGCTCTGCTGATCACGTTCGCCCCCGAGTACTTCCCGATCCTGACCAGCGATGCCGCCGTCGTCGAGCAAGGCGTGCCGTATCTTCGAGCGCGTTTGTTCGCAATGTTCGGGATGGGGATGAATTTCGCTTTCCGGGGGTACTGGAACGCGGTCGACAAGTCCATGCTCTACATGCGCACGTTGATCTCGATGCACGTGCTCAACATCTTCCTCAACTGGGTGTTGATCTTCGGCAACCTCGGCGCTCCCGAGCTCGGCGCGGCCGGCGCCGGTGTGGCTTCAGCCATAGCCACCGTCTTCGGGACAGCCTCCTATTTCATACTTGGCCGTAGCTACGCCCGCGACGCAGGATTCCTTCACGGACTCCCCGACCGCCCGACCATGGCCACCATCCTCAGACTGGCCGCCCCTGCGGGGCTTCAGCAGTTTTTCTTCGCGGCCGGGATGACGGTCTTCCTCATGTTCGTCGCTCGCATGGGCACACCCGAGCTTGCGGCGACCAAGGTGATCATCGACTTGATGCTCGTTGCTATCCTGCCGGGCATCGGATTCGGGCTCGCCGCCGCCTCGCTTGCGGGCCAGGCGTTGGGTCGGGGCGATCCATCAGACGCCCAACAATGGGGTTGGGACGTCACGAGGATGGCGGTCTTGGTCGTCGCTGCACTCAGTCTTCCCGCGGTGCTGGTTCCTGAAGCGATCCTAGGCGTCTTCATCCACGAGCCTGCGACGCTGGCCCTCGCCAAGGGCCCGCTCCGCCTGGTCGCTGCCTTTCTGTTCCTCGACGCCGTCGGCATGGTGTTGATGAACGCGCTTCTCGGAGTGGGGGACGCCAAGCGAGTGATGTTCATCGGCACCGGCTTCCAGTGGTTGATCTTCCTACCCGCCGTGTACGTAGTCGGCCCCGTGATGGGCCTCGGCCTCCTCGCCGTGTTCGCAGCCCAGGTGCTCTACCGAGGCCTGCAGTCGATAACATTCGCCCTGATGTGGAACCGCGGAACCTGGCACTCCATCACCCTCCAATGACCAACCCGACCAACCCCACCGACGTTGACCTGAACCAGCCCCACCCACCGACGTTGAGTTTTGGCAATGTCGGTGGGGCGGCTCGCGAACGGCGCGCATGTCTTGTCGGGGGCTCGGGCACGGGGGCTCTGGGGCGTCCGCTGCTCCTCGAAACAGGCGCAGCCCGGTCGCAGGAGCGCCCGGGCGGTCCGAAGTTGGATCGTTGGACGAAGCTGCGCACCGACCGACCTCCGGGGCGGTCCACCAGTTCCGACCTCAAGGGTACGCGCTAGCTCCGAACGACCACGCCGTGCACCCTGCACATGCACCAGGTACCCGCAGGGAATACCGCTTCACGAAGCCCCGCGCGCCACTCGTCGAACGCCTGCCGGTAAGCCCGTCGAAACGCTCGGAGCTCTGCCACGGCCGCAAAGAACTGCTTCCTCTGTCCCCGCCCGACTGCGAAGGTGGGGTTTCGGCTCCGAAGAAGCTCGAAGCTCGTCGCCCGTCGGTACGGAGAGAGACGCCGCACGCGCTCGGCGCCCAGGACGCGCCCCCCGCGCCGTTTGACCTCTTGGTGGGCAAGCCGCTCCTGGCGCTCGAGCTCGATTCGGACCGCGTCCCGGAGCGCTTCGGGACTGTATGCTTGTTCGAGGGCGGGCGGCAGGGTCAGAGAGAGTTCGGCGGTGTCTATCCACTCGGGGTTCTTGGGGTCGAAGTAGGCGTCCGGTCGCTCCATCCGCCACGTGCAGCGTCCAAGCGCCTGAGGCAGGACGATGATACCGGGCCAGTCGCGGGCATGCCGGACGAGCCCCGCTTGGACGGGATTGGCCATCACGTAGGCGAGCTTCTCGATGACCGCCTGCTCGGTCAGCAGGCGTACGACCGAAGTCTGCTCGTGGTCCCAGGTGGGCCCGCCCCATTTGCGAAGCCCCTTGGTGCCGAGAGACACCAAGCGATGAAGGCGCTGGAGGAACTTAGGGTATCGGCCCTGGGGGTCCGTCACGATCAAGTGCTCATGGGTGGACATGAGCGTGACGGCGTGGACCATGATACCGAACTGACGGGCGCACAGGGCGAGCGTGTACAGATAGATCTGCCGGATGGCGGGATCAGGGCGAAAGAGGTGATGACGGAGAAGGGTGCGCCGGGTGATCATGAGGGTGTCGCCGGGCACGACGGGGCGGGGCTGGGTCATGCAGGGCAAGGGGAGCACGAAGCGGGCCATCACGTGGCCGTGTCATTTCAGCACTTTGCCGTGAGGGACCTGGCGGATATTCTCCCCCTCGCCGTCGGACGCCAACGTGGGTTGGGTTGTTGACGCTGCAAATTTGGGTCGCGACCTGCGCACAGCACGGGTTGGGGGTCCGTGTGCTGATGTGGCAAGGCGGCGGGTGGCGGTCGATCCGCAATCAGTGACGAGCGCGTTGCCGTGCTCGTAGCTCCTCGACGCTGTCTTCCCAGTTTCGCCCGTCGAAGGTGGACACCTGGAAATCGGACAGGTCCACTCCATCCAGGCAGCGGATGTTGACGTCGATCTGATCGGGATGAGACCGAGGCCTGTAGTACGAGTGAACGCCACAGTGCCGGCAGAAGTGATGCTGCGCTGTCCCGGTTCCGAACGTGTACGTGGTCAGCGCACTGGCGCCTCGGAGGAGCTCGAAGTCGGCCTCCGGGACGATGAGGTGCAGGTAACCCTTCTTCGCGCAGACGCTGCAGTTGCATTCGACTGCCTCGTGCGAGCGCACCGTGACTCGATACCGAACGGCGCCGCAGTGACAGCCTCCCTCGAGCATTTGCGGCTCCCCGCGGGCCATCAGTCCACGGGTTCGCCGGTCGACCGGTCGAGCGTCATCCAGGGGGTTCCAGCGATCTGCACTTCGATAAGCTCTTCGCTAACCGTGAGCACGGGTTTGCTTGCTACCGTTCCGAGCTCTGTGCGCCAAAGCTCCTTGCCCGAGCCCACGTCTTTGGCGATGACGACTCCAGGGTCGCCCGATTGCGCTTCGTACAGCACCCCTTCGCTCAACACCGCCGCACTGACCTCGCCACCTCCGGCTTGCTGGCCTGCACGGTGCTTCTTCTCGAGCTGCGTGGCCCAGACCCATGCGGTCAGCGCCGCCATGAGTACGAGGCCGAGCAAGATGGCGACGACGCGTTTCCCAGATATGCCCTGTTCAGCCACGACGGCTTCTTAGCACGTCCGCCGTCAGCGCCTAGCGACGCCACATCTCCCACAGGGGCGCGACGCTCATCACGAAGTAGCTCAACAGCAGCAGTGTGCCCGAGACGGCGTAGGTCGCTACCGCGCCGGCCCAGCCGTGAGCGACGAGCCATGGCGCTGCGATGTGGAGCAGGGTTCCAAACGACCCGGCGGCGATCCATACACCTTTCGCCATCTTGCGCGACCGCGACAGCATGTACATATGGCTGAGAATCAGCAGGTACACTGGCATCGAGAACAGGTGGAAGTGGGTGACTTCGAGCAGCTTGCGACGTGGCATGGGCTCAAACGCCGCGAGTTGCTCGCCACCTGGCGGGAGGAGCACCGCGGGCCCTCCCACGACCTCGGGCTCTTCGATCGGGGCCGCGTCCCCTCCGTAGTATTCGCCGGCGCCGGACAGGTCGAGTCCGACCATGTCGTGCGTCAGCCAGAGCGTGAGCGCCAGCCCAACGAGCGTGAACGCGAGAAACACGGTGTACACGGCGCGCGCGCCCAGGGGTAGGGCGCGGAGCCTGCCAGAGGATCGAGTGAAGTCTTGCATGGCTCGAGCTAGGACGAGGTCAGCACGGCGTCGTGCAGCAACAACGTCGCTCGCTTCACGGCTTTGGCCATGGCGCGTGCGGAGAGCGTTGCGCCGGAGATCACGTCGATGTCGCGTCCCGGTTTGAAGCCGCTGGCGGCTTCCTTCCCGACGAACTGTTTGCGGAAACGCTTGGAACGAATCCCTTCCCCGTAGGGCTCGCGGTACGCGACTACTTCCACGCGCGTCACGCGGCCATCGGGATCGAAGAACGTGGCGAAGTCGATGTACTCGTGTTGACCGATTTCGCGGTCGAACAGCGCGTAGCCGTCGACGTGGTTCGCCGAGCGCGCGACGTAGAGGATGTACTCTGACTTTTCGAGCTTCTGGCCGAGGCGCCGCTCGATGGCCTCGCGGCGATCCCCCGAAAGCTGGATTCGCTGGAAATCCACCAACTCGGACTGCCGGAACTGCTCCGCCAGGAGACCACGGACGCTATAGTAGACCTGCGCGTGCCCACTCGCGGCCAACCCGGAGGTGATGACCGACACGGCAAGCAGTAGGGCAGCCCTATTGAAAACGCCTTTCATCTTCGTTTTCAACGATAGGGGCAGCGCATCAGGGCTGCAAGCCGAAATTACACGCAAAAATTGCGTATTTTCGGCTCGAACCTCCTCTCCCAGCCGATCGGTGCCATATTCCCGAGCGCGAGAGCCATGATCAAGTCACTCAATCGTGGGTCGTGCCGATCGTTTCCCTTGGCACTTGCCTTTGCGCTGGTGCTGTCCGCCCAAACCGCAGATGCGGACGCTCCCGCCGGCGGCGAGGCTCCCGAGCTCATGGTCGACCTCTTCTCGAGCACGCGGATCTATCCGAACGCGGATGCGGCGCTGATGGGGTTTGCGATGGGCGTCCTGTGGCGACCGACCGACAAGTGCCTCCACATCGCCGGCGAAGGCTTTGCACGATTTGGCAGCCGAACGTCGGTTGCCGGTGAAGAGGCCAAGATGCGAACCGCCGGCGGCGCCTTGGGGGCGCTTTGGGGCAACGGCGATGCCGACCGCTGGTTTGGCGCCGGGGCGATGATGGACATGGGATGGGCCCGGGTCGGTCCACGCGACGACTTCGTGCTCAGCGCCTACTTGCGAGCGCTCCTCTATTGGCGGCTTCGTAAAGAGTTTTGGGTGGGTCTGGACGCGCGTGCTGGCCACGTGATCATCCCGGTCACCGTCGAAGGGCTTGGCATCAAGGGTCCGATGATCGGGCTTGGCGTCGGATTGATGTGGGGCGACGACGGCGGGTACGGCTCGCTCTGATTATCCTCGGGCGAACCACCTGAAGCGCCCGTATCATTTCGGCGGACCCGGCATACGTGTGTGCATGGACGTGAGCGGTCTCCGGTTCGTAGCAATGGCCATCTGCGTGCTTGTCGTGAGCAGTGGCTGCGGCTCGTCCGGAGCCGAGCACCGCCCTCCCGGAGGCAATGGTGGCGCGCCGGGGAATGTGGACGCACCGATCGTCCCCGCCAAACGGGGTGGGGCTCCCGCCGCGTGGATGCCCGCCGTGGGCGAGATGGTGATTTTTGGCGGCATGGACCCGATCACGAATGACACGTATTCGTTCGATCAGACGGCCTCCGCATGGCGTCAGCTCACTCCCGAGCGGCAAGGGTCCAGTACCCGCCAACCGATGCCATCACACCCTGAGCGAGATCCCCGGGGCCGATCAAGCACTCCTGTTCGGCGGTTTCTCTCGGGGCACCCGTTTCAACGACACTTGGCGCTTCGACTTCGCCAGCGAGACTTGGACCGAGCTCACGACCGCCGGTACCGTACCGGCCAAGCGCTGCCTTCACGCTTCGGTATTCATTGCCTCGAGGTCCGAGCTGTTGATGTTCGGTGGGATCGCGGGCAGCGGCACCCGGGCCGGCGACTTCTTTGGAGACACGCACGTCCTCGACGTGGCGACGGGTTCGTGGGCGCGAGTCGAAGGGGAGGGACCAAGCGCGCGCGAGGGCGCGGTGATGGTCTACTCACGTGATGCAGACGCGGTCTTTCTCTGGGGCGGCAAGGCCTTCGACCACTATCCCTACGGAGCTCTGGCGCTTTGATGTCGACGGGCGCACATGGTCGGAAATCGCCACGGCCGGAGAGCAGCCCACCGGGCGCGAGGACCCGACGCACTTCTGGGACGAATCGAGGGGCAGGCTCAGCATATTCTCGGGGCGCAACGACAATGACCCCATCGTTCTATTCGATGATGGCTTCGAGCTCGATCCAGTGACCGGCGTGTGGGCACGCGTCGATACTGAGACGATGCCGCCCCCCCGTTGGCGTGCCTCCGCTGCAATCGATCCCACCGGCGACCGTGGCTACATGTTTGGCGGTTGGAGAGACTTCGGCGGCAGCGACGCGTTCAACGATACCTGGGGCTACGACTTGGACACCCGCACTTGGTCCCAGATCTCGAGCGACTAGATGTCCTTGGAGTATTGGTACCTGATGTTCTCGGTTCCTGGTGCGATCGTCGGGGTGCTGAGCGCAGACTTGTTCCCCGGAGTGGTGCTCAAGACCATCTTTGCGGTCGGCCTAGTTTTCATCGGACTTCAACTTTTTCTTTCTTGGCGCCAAGACAGAATGAAAGCCATGGATGAGCTCATCGAGGTTGAAGCCGAGGCGGGTTTCGCCTCTGAGCTCACGGACCGCGCCGGCAACACATACCGTTACACGGTGTGCAACAAGGCACTGGGTCGGACTTTCGCCGCTTTCGGCGGCGCATTTCTCGGCATGATCTCGGTCGGCCTGGCGGAGCTACAGGAGTATCATTTGGTGGCCCGTTGCAAGGTGCCGTCCCCCGTGGCCGTGGCGACCTCGATTTTCGTCGTCGTGATTACCGTTCTGGTCGCCTCGATGGGGCACGTATTCGGCTTCATCGAAGAGGGGGGCAGCGACGCGCTCGACGAGATGGTGAACGTGGCGATGTTCACGGTTCCAGGCGTGCTCATTGGTGGGCAGCTCGGTCCGCGGCTTCAGGCCCGAGTAAACCCAGACAAAATGAAGGTATTGATCTCGTGGATCTTCATGGGCGTGGGCGCGTTCATGCTCAGCACGCTGCTGCGATAGTCACTAGTAGTACGGCTGGTACATGAGCTCGGCGAGATGCGCGCGCTGGTCTTCTGGCCGTGGCGAGCGCGTGATACCGGCCGTGTGTGCCGCGTCAGCGACGCCGGTAGCGACGGACAAAGACAGCTCGCGGATCCGGCTGAGTGGAGGATAGAGCGCCCCCTTCGCCAGGTCGTCCTCGGACACCTCGTCTGCAAGCGCGCGAGCTGCGGCCAAGAACATCTCGTCGGTGACGCGCCGTGCCCCGCTGCCGATCGCGCCGAGGCCAATGCCAGGGAATACGTATGCGTTGTTCCCTTGGGCCGGGTGCATCGTCCGTCCGTCCTCCAGTGCCACGGCAGCAAATGGGCTCCCGCTCGCGAAGAGAGCGCGACCTTCGCTCCAGCGATAGGCCTGTTCCGCCGTGCACTCCGCGCGTGATGTGGGGTTCGACAGAGCAAAGATGACGGGTCGGGCGTTGATCTCGGCCATGGTGGCCACCACTTCTCGTGTGAAAGTGCCCGGTTGTCCCGTAGCGCCGATCAACACGTGAGGCCGAATCGAACGGATCGCTTCCACGAAGTCCATGCGCTCGTGTGCGTGCGCGTAGGCGAGGTTGTGGGGCATGAGATCGTCGCGGCTCTGTACGATCAGGCCGTTGACGTCCACGAACCAGAGGCGACGCAGCGCTTCCTCGTTTGAAAGACCGGCGTCCACCAGGGCGCGCGTCATGAGGTCGCCAATCCCGGTTGCCGCGGAACCGGCTCCCAGGAACATCACGCGCAGGTCTTCAAACCGAGCGCCGTTGACGCGCGTCGATGCGTAGACTCCTGCGAGGGACACTGCGGCAGTGCCTTGGATGTCGTCGTTGAAGCAAAGCACCTCGTCCCGGTAGCGTTGGAGCAGCCGGTACGCGTTGGGAGTCAGGAAGTCCTCAAACTGGATCAGCGCGTGTGGATAGGCGTCTTGCACCGCGTTGACGAACTCCTCGACGAGGGCGTCGTATGCGTCGCCTTGGATGCGTTCGTGGTTCCATCCCAGGTACAACGGGTCTTCGCGAAGCTCGCGGTTGTTGGTGCCGACATCGAGTTGAACGGGAAGGCACTGACTGGGGTCGAGGCCCGCGAACGCGGTGTACAACGACAGCTTCCCAATTGGTATCCCCATCCCATTGGCGCCGAGGTCGCCGAGCCCGAGGATGCGTTCCCCATCGGTGACGACGATCACCCGTACGTCGCGCTCCGGCCAGTTGTCGAGCAATTGCCGGACCGAGCCGCGATCTTCCGGCGTGATGTAAAGACCCCGGGATTGACGGAAGATGTGCGCGAACTCCCGGCATGCCTGACCGACGGTCGGTGTATAGACCAGCGGCAGCAGCTCTGTGGTGTGCTCGATCAGCGCGCGATAGAAGAGACGTTCGTTCCTGCCCTCCAACGCGCGAAGGGCGATGTACTTCTCGATATCGTGCTCTTTTCGCCGAACGTTCTCGAGCGCCCGCGTGAGCTGGGTGTCCTGTCCGCAGACAGCCGCCGGGAGAAGGCCACGCAGCCCGAAGCGTTCGCGTTCCTCCTTGGTGAAGGCGGTCGACTTGTTGTGGCGCGCATCGTTGAGAAGCGCAGCGCCCGTGAGGTCGTGCTTGGATTGGGTCATGTAACGTTTGTTCCGAGGAGTGGTAGACTGGACGGTGTCTGAGGTTACTCCGAGTCCGGCTCGAACAGGTGTTGTACTCTCCGGCGGAGGCGCGCGCGGAGCCTACGAGGCCGGCGTCATTTCCGGCATCGTCGACATCCTGGGGGCCCAGGGGCCGGAGCGCGCGCCATTTTCGATTTTCACTGGAACCTCGGTCGGTGCGATCAACGCCACCTGGCTGGCCGCCCACGCAGACCGCCCGGACATGAACGTGTCGGGGCTCCTAGAACTGTGGCGAAGTCTCGACCTTCGGGAACATCTGCGCGTCAGCCCCATGCGGTTTCTTCGTCCGAGCCGCAGCGGGGAGCGGCTCGGGCGCTCGTTCATCAACCCCCGTGCCCTCGAAGAGCTGGTTCGCACCCAGATTCCATTCCGGCGCCTGCACGAGAACGTCGGCGAGGGTGTCGTTCGGGCGTTGGTCGTTGCCGCGCTCAACATCGCGAGCACCAAGACCACCATGTTTGCGGAGGTCGCGCCGGGCGCGCACTTCATTCCTTCTCGCGATCCGCGGAGGCAGGGCATCTTCACACAAATCGAGTGTGGGCATGTGCTCGCGTCTGCGGCAATCCCACTCGTGTTTCCAGCGCGGAGGGTCGAGTCGGAGTACTACTGCGATGGCGGAATCCGATTCAATACGCCCCTGGCGCCTGCGATTCGTTCGGGCGCGGATCGCTTGGTCGTCGTGTCGGCGTTGCATCGAGAGGAGGCCGATGACGGCGAGAGCGAACGGCGTCGGAGAACGGCCGCGTATCCGAGTCCGTTCTTCATCCTCGGAAAGGTCCTCAACGCCTTGTTGCTCGATCCGATCAACTACGACCTCGGAGTGATGCGACGCTTCAACAAATTGTGGGGCGTGCTCGAGGAGACACTCACGGCTGATGAGATGCGTCGGGTGAGTGATGTGCTGGAGGATACGCGCGGGGTTGCGTACCGCTGCTTGGAGACACTGGTGTTTCATCCATCCGAGGACATCGGTGACATCACGACGCGGCACGCCAAGCGCCTTGGGACGAAGTCATTGCCCTCCATGCTGGTGGCGGTTTCAGCGCGGCTCAGGCCGCAGTTCGAGTCCGACCTGCTTTCGTTCATCCTATTCGACGGCGATTTCGCGCAGGAGCTCATCTCGCTTGGTCTCCGGGACGCGCAGCACAGAGCAGACGAGGTCATCGCGTTCTTCAGCGCGTGAATCAGGACGGCGGCTCGGCCGAATACTCGACTGCGAGCTCGGGGTGACTCTGCGGGATGCCCACTCGGAACCAGATGAAAGGGAAGAGCGGGTTCGGTAGCCAGTACAACCAACCGAGGTTGCGAACTCGCTCGCCCGTCGCAAGCAACAAATCCATCCAGACATACAGGAACTTGTACGGACAAAGGCCCGGCAGGAAGTTCACCTTGAACCCTTCGGTCCGGAGGAACTTACGCCTGATGTAGAAGTTCCCCTCGAAGGGCGTGATGTTCCATCCGACGGGGCCTTCGGCTAGTAGTGTTCCCGTGGGGCGGTGGGAGATGCGGACCCATCGCCGTGTTTTGGTTGTCGTTGAACCAGGCACTTGCTGGCGTATATGCGCGCCGAAACAGCGATGTTACATACGAAAACGGCTCACGACGCAGGAGCCTCACCGAAACATTTGCGGGCGTGGCCCGTACCGAAGGCCATGTACCAAAGGAAACAGTCCATGAAGCAAGTGGTTCGTAACACGCTGGGAGCGGCGCTCGGGGTTCTGCTGGTCAGCTCGACCGCGTTTGCCGCCTATTCGGCCCTCAAGTTGGATCGCACCCACAGCGAGGTGAGCTTCACTGCCGAGACGCTGATATTCGACGTCGAGGGGAAGTTTCGCGAATACAACGTCGAGATTGAAGGCGATCCGGCGAAGCCAGAGACGGTCAAGGTGAAGGCCAGCATAGGCGTGGCTTCGATCAATACGCAGAACGCCAAGCGAGACAAGCATCTGAAGAGCCCCGACTTCTTCGATGCGGAGAAGTACCCAACCATCACGTTTATCTCGTCCAGTGTGCGGTCGAAGGGAGGCCAGCTGATGGTCAAGGGCAACCTCACGATGCACGGCACGACGAAGCAGGTCACCCTTCCGTTCAAGGTCGCCAAGGGCAAGAACGGAGCGGGCATGGACGTCACGACCTACAAGACCAAGCTCACCATCGACCGCAACGACTACGGCATCGGTACGGACAGCATCGCCGCGAAGATCAGCCTCGAAGACGAGGTCGAGCTCAAGCTGGTCATCGTCACCTTCCAGT
>PVMK01188994.1_pt1 | contig 45725 bp, 48 predicted proteins | sample 1853481 | NCBI WGS metagenome assembly PVMK01 (sample SAMN08533507, study PRJNA380276) | Marine sediment metagenome, whole genome shotgun sequencing project.
CTGTTTATTATAAAAAATAATTTTATAAATATAAATAAAATCATATTATTGTTCTTATATCAAATAGTAATATAAGGCTTTGATGTTTTTAGATTATGAGAAGGGCCACTAATGGATAATCAAGGTACGGATGGTTGCATCCTCATTCTATCCCATCAAGCGGCTATATCCCTGAACATCAGCACTGAGAATTGCAGCGAGTTTACGTCTAAAACCTTCATCTGCCATAATGGCACCTCTCTCTTTAAGGTTTCAAACAGTGAAAATCGGTATGCGAATTAATCAATGAAGCGCGAAAAATCGGATGAGAAACAGGATCCGAGCCAATAACAAGATCGAGACCAGAGTAAGCAGTATAGAGAAATCAAGAATAATTTAAAAGCATTTATGCCCATTTTTTGGGTTTTGTCAATTTATATCGAAAACTTCAGTAAATGGGGATTTATTGAGAGCATCAAAACAATAATGAAAATACCGATATATTAACAAGATACAACCTGCTAATATAAAAAGTCAAAAAATTTTATGTGGTTTAGTGGGACTGTATCTTTCTTGCGTAGCGCACGCCGCTTGGCATTATGGGCATCAAGGCGGACTTTTGCGGCTTCGGCCTCTTCTGGCGTGGTTTCAACGAAGCTGATCTCCCCGGCTTTGAGCTGATCAGACACTCGGATGATTAATTGACGGACAGAGCTGCTTTTTTTATCCAAGTCAAATGTTTTTCAATTACAGATACACCGTTGCGCCCATAAATGGATCCTGGTAATAGCGTCGATTAACTGGGCTGTTATTCATATCTTTTCTCCCCGATAATCTTGCTGGCTGCTTCTGGATCTATCAGCACTCGATAGACTCGCACCGGTTCAGCTATGTTCTTGACAGAATGCTCTCCAAGATACTTATACCCCAGGTATGACTTTGCCCGACTGTTTAATTGGCACTCTATGCACCACCAACCCCATTCCCTTGAACTTGTGGGGATGGTTGATTTCAGCACATCCGTTTCGGCAACGATGTGCAGGCGATTGTCTGAAACAACCTCGATCACATGTTTGCCAAGTGATTGTTCGATATCAAATCGACAAATCTCGCATATGTTTTTTAATTGGTTTTTCATTTTACTGTGCGCTTGGCGTTAAATTGATATCAATGTAGCCATATTAACATGTATGGGGTCGGCGTCAAGTTTTTTATGGAGATATATTGATATCTTTAAAAACATGTGATATTGAAATGCCATGGAAAAAAAACGAAAAAATTACAATACAACATTAAGAGTGGATTTAATTAAAGGTCTGAAAATGCTGGCTGTTGAAGAAGATGCCCGTGCAAACGATCTCCTTGAAGAAGCCATCCAAGACTTACTGAAAAAATACGAAAAGAAGGGTAAGAAATAGGGATGTCAAAACAATATCCGGAATGCCCCTTGTATAATCACGCTAACTGTAAAGAGATTGATAACAAGAAAGTCTGTGCAATTGTCCGCAAAGATAAAAAATGTCTAAGGAAGTTGCATAAGAATGTAAAGAAACCCAAAGTATAAGGATTCTTTCTATGGCAAAACCTATGAAACACATTGTGACAATGGTTTTGTTTAGGGCTCGCGCAAAAATTCTCGACATATCCATGGGTATGCATCCCAAAGGCATTTCCTGCGGGGCACCTGTGGTTTTGGCAAACCCTGCTGCATCAAGATCTCGGCACATTTCTTCCCTAAAATCATTCATTTTGGTAGCTACCGATATGAATATAAATTCCTCAAAGACTATTTAAATGAAAAGGGAACATTCAAATGATCAAGGAAATTACCGCACAGGAACTTAACACAGAAAACTTCATCGATGATAAGGTCAAAGAAATCCAACAAGTTGTTGGGAACGGAATGGCGATCAATGCGCTCTCGGGAGGCGTCGATTCGTCCACGGTCACGATGCTCGGTCATCGCGCCCTGGGGGACCGCCTTAAGACCGTGTTTATCGAAAACGGTCTTATGCGTAAGGGAGAGTCCGAAAAAGTTGCCGGTCTTTTTAAAAAGCTTGGGGTCGCGGTTGACGTTATCGATGCACAAAAAGAATTCTTTGCCGCACTCGAAGGAATCACGGATCCGGAAGAAAAGCGCGAGGCCATTACCCAAGCTTTTTACAAAGACGTATTCGGACGTCTCGTCAAGGAAAGTGGCGCAAAACACCTTCTCCAGGGAACCATATTGACCGATATAGACGAGACCGTCGCAGGGATAAAACGGCAACACAATGTCTTTGAGCAGATCGGAATCGATCCGGAAGAGGCATTTGGCTATCACATCATCGAACCGCTCATTCAGCTTCGCAAAGACGGAGTTAGAAAGGTTGGTGAGGCTCTGGGGCTCCCGGCAGAGACCTTTGACCGCATTCCATTCCCGGGTCCGGCACTCGCGGCACGTGTGATCGGTGAAACAACCCCGGAGCGCATCGAGACGGTTCGAAAGGCAACCGTTGTGGTCGAACGGCTGCTCAAGGACACCGGTGCATTCCAGTATATGGCGATTCTTCATGAAGACCGAGTGACCGGCATGCGTGAGGGATTGCGTGATTTTGGTCAGCAGATCGAGGTGCGTTGCTGGGAGAGTGTCGACGCGCGGGTCGCAACACCGACACCGCTTTCTTTCAAAATCCTCGAGGAACTCGCCAGCGAGATTATCCTCCATGTGCCAGGCATCGTCAGTGTCACGTACAACATAGCACCGAAACCCCCTTCAACGATCGAAGCGGTCTGACGACAACGAAAGTTTCAGCAGTCTGAAATGCGCGGGTTACGAGATAAAAAGATCTTTAGTAGAAAAGTTGGGATCACTCGTGAGGTTCACGCCGAGTCGCCTCAACCCTGCCTCATCCCCCGGTGTGGGTATATGGGTCATATGGACTTCACAACCCCGGAGTTCCTCCAATTTTTCCATGGCTAACTGGGCGGCAGGATTGGCGGTCGCACTGATGCTGAGGGCGATAAGGGTTTCCACCAGGTCGAGGCTGAGGGTCTTTTCATTGAGCACCTTGGTTTTGAGATTTCGAACCGAATCGACGATGTTGGGCGGGAGCAATTTAATCTTGTCCGGGATTTCGGCTAAATTCTTAATGGCGTGTAAAATAAGGCTTGAAGCCGCGTGAAATTTCGGTGAGTTGTTTCCGGTTACGATGGTGCCGTTTCCGAGGTCGATGGCCGCACCGCAAAAAATACCTTCGTTGCCTTTACCGGTCTCCAGGCCTTTTATGGCTGCGGTGCGCGCCGGTTCGACCACGCGCCTGTATTCCAATTCCAGATTGAAGTCTTTAATCAAAAGTTCTACCCGTTGAACCGTTTCCTTGTCCGTCAAACCCATGACATATTCGCACCGATAGCGGAAATACCGCCGAATAACTTCCTGTTTGGCAGCTTCCTGTGTCGCTTCATCGTCCGTGATGGCAAAGCCGGCGCGATTGACCCCCATATCCGTGGGGAGATTTGTAAAACGGCTCGCCGCCCATTATTTTTTTCAATATTCGTTTCAGAACAGGGGAACACCTCTACGTCACGATTGTAGTTGACCGTCTTCTGATTATAAGCCTCCAGATGAAAAGGATCTATCAGGTTAAAATCCCTGATATCAGCGGTGGCGGCTTCATAGGCCACATTCACCGGGTGTTTGAGAGGCAGATTCCAGATTGGGAAGGTTTCGAACTTGGCGTAGCCCGCAAAAATGCCCCGTCTGTATTCATGGTATACCTGGGAAAGGGAGGTGGCCAGTTTTCCACTACCGGGTCCGGGACCGGTCACGATGACAAGGGGCTTATCTGTTTCGATATATTCATTGGCGCCGTATCCCTCATCGCTGACGATGAGATCGATATCCGTAGGATACCCCTTGGTGTACTGATGGGTGTAAACCCGGATGTTTCTTCTTTCCAGTTTATTTTTAAACTGCAGGGCTGACGGCTGATTTTCAAAACGGGTAATTACAACCCCTAAAACGTCGATTCCCCAACCCCGGAGATCGTCGATGAGTTTGAGGGCGTCTGAATCGTAGGTGATACCGAAATCGGCCCGCATTTTTTTCCTTTCGATATCGCCGGCATAAATGCAAAGCAGAATGTCAGCCTTGTCTTTTAACGCTTGAAGAAGCCTCAACTTTACATTGGGATCATAGCCCGGCAACACCCGGGACGCATGATAGTCAAATAAAAGCTTGCCGCCGAATTCAAGGTAGAGCTTATTGTCAAATTTTTTTGCACGTTCAAGAATTTCAGATATTTGCTCCTGGATATATTTCTCATTGTCAAACGCAGTATTCGCTGCCATGCTCTCTTCCTTATTCTATTTTAGAGTCAGAAACATCAACTTTACCCCGAAGGGATTTTTTTATCCCATGAAATATTTATCAACAAACATTTTAAGTGTGGCTAACAATAAAATCAATATTAATTTAGAATCATCTCCCGATTAGTTGTAGTTAATTCGGGTAAAATAAGTGTGTCATCTCCAATTGAGTAGGAGTGTTCATGGAGGATTCAAGGATTCAAGGATCCAAGGGTTCAAGTGACCCGCCACAAAACAGGCGGATAAAAATGCTAAAGAATTACATATCTTATGGTTCTGTTTGTGAATTGGAAACACAGATATTATTAGCAGGATATTTACTTGGAGACGAGGGTTCGATGATTCAATAATATGAAACGGAGATGCAAAAGGAACTTAAGACTGTTGTCCAAAACAGGATAAAAAAGATAAAAATGCATCCAAAAAGCTATCGTCCAGGCAGCACTGCCCCAAACCCCATACTTTAAAGATGCGTTTTCCCATTATGATGTCTAAAACAGTTTCAACTGGTTTGAATTTTTATCTTGGCTTGAATAAAAAATTTCCTCTGTTATCCGGTCTATGTTTTTACGTTTCAATTCCTTTGACCAATCTTTACAGAACTCTTTTTGCGGTTCTTCACTGTATTTTACCTGGAACGTGTCGTCTTTAAAGTTTTTTAGGTCCATGAGCTCATTTAAAATCAGTTCTCTTTCTTGAGACGCTATTACCGGGAATCCGTAATAATTGTTTTTGTACTTTAAAAGCCCCTTTTCTCTAATCCGCTGAATCACGAATTGAATATGCCGTAACAATCTGTTTTGGATGTATCTGTTTGAAAACGGCACGATTTCATTCTTGATTTCACCAAAGGTATCTCGAAATGCAGCATCTATTTCGTATCCGATACTGTTTCTCCCTGATGCCATGGCGGCATAGGTGGTTGTTCCTGTACCCAAAAAGGGGTCGAGAACCACATCCCCTTTTGTGGAGTACATGTTTATCAGTCGATAGGCCATTTCAAAAGGGTAGGCCGCACTCCTTGAACGGGTATCCGTCTTGTTGAGCGTTTGTGTCGTCCCTTTGATGTCAAACCATATATCTGAATAAAAAATATTTCTTTCTTCCCAGAAGATGGCGCTTTCTCGTCGGTTCTTTTTGTCTTTTTCTTTTTTGAATAGACGCTTCGGCCCTTTTCTGACGATCAAAATATATTCATGCTCCAACGTCACATAGGCTCCTGCCGGGAGCATTCCGGAACCCATGAATTTATTTGGAGCGTTTGTCTGTTTCCGCCATAAAATATCAGGGAGGGCAGTGAATCCAAGTTCCAGAAGCTGCTTGAGTATTCTCATGTGATTTGGATACAGTGCGAAGTTGCCTTTGATGGTTCTTGTTGCATCCCCTATGTTGATACAGGCAAATCCGCCAAATTTTAAAACACGATAAACCTCAGCCCAAATAGGGTCTAAAATCGTATGCATCAATTCAAAGGCATCTGTCCCATTTTCTTTTTCCAGAGCCTTCCCGACATGAGAGTTTTGTTGGGCGAACAATTCATCCCACATTTGAATCATCGGGTAGGGCGGGGACGTGACAATGAGGTTTACGCTTTCTGAAGGAACGGCGTCCATTCTTTTGGAGTCAGAATATATAACGCTATGATTTGTTATCATATTATATTTCCTTTCCGATCATCAGATCGGACCTGTTCATCTGCTTCCTTTGCCTGCAGAGCAGACTCGAGCTTGAAATCGAGGTTAACTTTGGCCACAAACCTCATGGCGCATTCTCAAAAAAAGCATTATTTGTACATTTCAGTATATTTGCAATGCTAAAACGTCAAGAATATTAAATAAATTATATTTTGACCCGGATTATTTATTGACAAACGGCATTCATGCTGGCAATTGGATTGGAATAAAAACAATTACAACCCTCAATCAGATAAGGAAAATTCCCATGACACTAACAAAAGCCCAGATTGTCGAAGAAATCCGGCAGCGAAACGGATTTTCAAGAAAAAAATCCATCGGAACCGTCGAAGCAATGCTTGAAATTATGAAAGAATCACTTGCGTCCGGTGAAAATGTTCTCATTAGCGGGTTTGGGAAGTTCTGTGTTAAAGAGAAGCGGGAACGCAAGGGAAGAAATCCTGCTACGGGCGATGCGATGATGCTGGCACCCAGAAAAGTTGTTACCTTCAGTTGTTCAGGGAAATTGAGAAAAAGGATTAATGGGTAACGATCTGGAGCGCTACAATATTCCGGGAAGCAAATATTGCGGGCTCATTTTAACCGGGAATTACAGTGCTGAACTCAAAAGCCGTGTGGCAGACTGTATTAACCGATTTCATGCCTTTGATCAAAGCGGGAGTCCGGCGATTCCCTATATCTCGGCATGGCATGAAAATGAAAAAATCGTCTGGTATGAGTTCGCCAGTCAGCGCTTTGTAGAACTGTTGGGATGTGATGTTTCAGAATTGCCCGAATCTTTCCGAAGGAGCATCATCGACCGACGCGAATACAAGGATTTAGATCATGGCATCCAGCAGGAAATCATCAGCAGAAAGAAATTAAGAGATCTTAGAACAGACTTGAGAGATGAGGTTAAAAAAAAGGGCGTGGTGGAGGCTGTTTACAAAATTGTCTCCGAAAAAGAAAAAACGTTTTGGCTGAAAGATCAAGCAACCATAGAATCCTACGAAGGGGATGGCATCAGTATCTCTCTGGGATGCCTTACCATTGTTACGAAGGAGATGGAGGCTGAGGAGCATCTCAAACGAATAGAGGAAGCCTTAAAAAAAAGCGAGGAAAAGTTTCGAAGGCAGGCCATACACGACAATTTAACCGGCCTGTACAATACCCGATACCTTTACAAGGCGCTATCCGAATTGATATCGGAATGCTCTGACACGGGTCTGCCTTTTTCACTGATTTTCATGGATATCGATGACTTTAAGAACGTTGTGGACACTTATGGGCACTTGAGCGCCAGCCAAGCTCTTCAGGAGTTGGCTGCGACAATCCGGTCGACCCTTCATGACCCGGCCTACGGCGTGGCCTACGGCGGTGATGAGTTCGTGGTGGTACTTCCGGGTTTTAGTAAACCCCAGGCCTTTGATATGGCAGAGCGAATCCGATCTCGGATGAAAGAAACCGTCTACTTGTCAAAAAATGGCGCACATGTAAAACTCCGGGCAAGCTTTGGTATTTCTAGTTTTCCAGATGACGCGACCGGCCTGTCAGAACTGCTATTATTGGCAGACGAAGCCATGTTCAGCGTCAAGGAAGGAGGCAAGGACTCTGTGAGTTCCACCGGCAGGGATACTCTCGATAGTCTCCCTTGAGTGGACAACATGTGCTTTTACCATGTGAAATTTTCCACCCACATCGAACAAGGTAAAAATACGAGTAGCCTTCATGCTGCAACTGAGCAAGAGAAGGCTATCTCTTTTGAGGGCATCGCTATTCAGCCTTTTGGGTCTGAATCAGCTTTATTGGGGTGTGTACGTATTTCAGTGTCTTTGGGATCCGTCTTTTATACAGGGACGACCATTACGGGGCAGGGTGCATGGCCTATGACTTTTTGAGCTACACTGCCCATTAAAACTCGTTTAAGCCCAGTCCTTCCGCGCGTTCCCATTATGATGAGATCGACATTCCTTTCCTTTGCCTCTTGAACAATCGGTTCATGGGGCTGTGCATCAATACGAACAACGGTCTCACATTCGATGTTTTCTTTTTCAATTCTATTCTTTACTTTTTCAAGGATTTTTCTTGTTTTTTTAGACAGTTCTTCCTCTAACTGAGCTGCAAATGATTCATACTCCGGAAAAAACGGAATAACACTGATCGCAAAGATAGTACTGTTGCAAATCCTTCCCATACTGATTGCCTGATCTACAATGATATCCGTATACTCCGATCCATCAACAGCGACAAGTATCTTCTCACCTTTTGTTATGGGGCATGCGAATTCCTCTTGTTCCATTACAGCTTCCTCCTTTTCAGATTCTTAAAAAATTTACCGAATAATAATCGTGCCATCCGCTGATTGTCAAACACTTTCTAAGGCACTGTGAATATCCTACCCCTTGGTGGTATAGGTTGACAAACTGCATGGATCTACATACCATAACTACTTAAAATACACCAATTCGGGAGGGTGTGACATGCCGAAAAAAAAGAAAATAAAACTGATTTCCTGGAATGTGAACGGCATTCGAGCGGCCGTTAAAAAGGATTTTTTTAAATTATACCAGCAGATGGATGCCGACATATTTGCCATCCAGGAAACAAAGCTTCAGGCGCCGCAGATTACGGATGAGATGAAAGATGTTGAAGGGTATAATGCATTCTGGTCTCATGCCACGGTGAAAAAAGGATACAGCGGGGTTTGTACCTATACCCGGATTAAGCCCAAAAGAATTAATCATGGTATTGGTGAGGCGAAATTCGACAATGAGGGACGCATCATCGAGATGGATTTTGGCGATTTCGTATTTTTTAACGTTTATTTCCCTAACGGCCAAATGAGCGAAGAACGGCTTCGGTACAAACTCGATTTTTATGAAGAATTTTTTAAATATGCCGATGCGTATAAAAACCAAGGCCGAAGCCTTATCATTGCCGGAGATTATAATACAGCTCATAATGAAATCGATTTGAAGAATCCGAAAGCCAATGAAAAAACTTCCGGATTTTTGAGAATCGAGCGCGATTGGCTCGATAGGATTATTGAAAACGGCTACATAGACACCTACAGGTATTTTAATCCGGATGCTGTAAAATATTCATGGTGGACCTACCGATTCAAAGCAAGGGAGCGGAACATCGGGTGGCGTATCGATTATTTTTTTGTCACAAAAGATATTATAGATAAAGGCTGGGTTAAAGAGGCTTTTATCGACAACGATATTTTTGGCTCAGACCATTGTCCCGTCGGTCTGGTTATCGAAATCTGAACCTGCTTTCGTTTGGATAATATAGAAGTCGTGTAACTACTCAGATGGATAGACTGAAGGTTGAAGGCTTTTAGGGACAAATCATGCGCGATCACACAAAACTTAGGGCATTCGGCGGGTGTCGAAACAGAGAAGGTCTTAAATGGTTTAATTCGAGCGTTGCGAGATGATTGATATACTTCAGCCTTCAGTCTTCAACCTAAATACCTGAGTAGTTACGAAGTCGTTAGAACATGTTACGTGAATTACGCTCCTGCTAAAAGAAAGTCTTCGCTCCTGCGTACTTTTTTTTAAAATATCGGTTGTTAAGAAACGTCCTTTTTACTTCCTTTCCCTTTCCGGGCGAATGAATAAATTGTCCGTTTCCATCATAGATGCCTACATGGGAAATTTTTCCGATGCCGGCGGTATGGAAGAACACAAGATCTCCTTTTTTCAGTCGGCTTCGCCTTACGGACATGCCTGCATTCCACTGCGCATGAGAGGATCTGGGAAGTTCCAATCCGTTCAACTGGTATACCGTCCTGGTGAGCCCGCTGCAGTCAAACCCTTTTTTGGCGGACCCTCCGCCCCACCGGTAGGGTATCCCGATGAAACTGTCGGCGGTTCGTACGATTTTATCTCTTAAATCAACCGTTGAATAATTCTTGAAAGAGACGACATAAAAATCGGTGATAATCCTTTGGGAAAGAAGTTTTTTCGCCCTGTTATTCGCAGCGGTCCTGGATGCAAAATTTCCGAAGCGAACCTTATAAAGACCCGCAGAATCGATAAAATGATACGCGTCTAATCCTTGGCGCCGTAATTTATCGGTAAGCCGCAGGGCGTTTTCCATATCTAAAAACGCGCCTGCCTGAATTGTGTAATGGATCGATGCCAAAGAGGTCTGTAAAGCAGGCTCCAAAGATGATTTCTTGGGAGTACGGGCACATCCTGCAAGAAAAAAAAGCGTAAAGACAAGAAGGAACGAAACCGTTAGTTTCTTGAAATCGACGTTTGTGTTTTCGGAGGAGCAGGAATAATCCATATAACCCACTGAAAATTTTTATGATAATTCCAGAGAAGGGTCTGAACTTTATCCTCTATGGTTTATCGTCATTCCTGAACATCAGTTTCTGTTTTGATCTCAGGGGAATAGATGACCAACCGGTCACCGGGGTGGATATATTTCTTCCGCCCCAGCCGATTCCATATCACCAAAACCGGCAGCGGGACATTAAAGCGTTCGGCAATAGTCGTCAGATTATCGCCCTCTTTAACTACATATATCCGCTCCTTTCTTTCAACCAGCCATTGGTCGACCAGTACTTTAAAGCGGTTATGAAAACCCTGTGCCGAACCCTCGGGGATCATAATGGTGTGCGTTCCGACGGCTATAAAATGACCTCTGATTTCCGGGTTTAAATCTTTTATTCTTTTGAAATGGGTATCGGCGGCCTGGGCGATAATGAGAATGGGGATTTCTTGAAAACATTCGATGTTTATTCGTTCGAACCTTAAAGGCGGATAAAGATCCTCTTGTTTAAGCTGAAAACCGTATTTTTCCGGATTTGTCAGGATCATTTTGGCTGAAATGACCCGAAAAACATATCGTTGCGTTTCCAAGGGGAGATAAAGCCGATAGTAATTGTTTGTTTTTTGCGCAAGTATTTCTGCCTGCAAGCCTTGTTCACCCATGTTGTAAGCAGCGGCTGCAAGGGTCCAAGATCCGAACAGGTCGTAAAGATCTTTGAGATACATAACGGCAGCTTGGGTGGATTCGAAAATATTGCGGCGCTCATCTTTTTCCGAGTCGATCTTTAAACCATATTTCCGGCCGGTTGCCGCCATAAACTGCCAGAACCCGATGGCCTTTTTGGGTGAGCCGACATGGGGTCGCAAGGCGCTTTCAGCAATCGCGATATATTTGAGATCATCCGGCATGCGTTGTTCTTTGAGCAGTGCTTCAATCAGCGGCAGATAGCGGGCAGACCGCTTGATCCAGAGAATCACCTGGGGCCGATCCCACAACGTTAGCAGCAGCTCTTTTTCCAGACGCTCTCGGATTTCCTGTTCCTCCAGGGCAACGGGTTCTCCACAGAAATTCAATGAATCGTTGGCTCGGATGCTGGTCATTAGAGAAGGGAATTGGGAAGGTTCTATCTCGTGATCCGGCTGGCTCCAAGAGTCTGATGCCGTCCAAATCATGATAATTAGGCATGTAAGTACAATGTTCCGAATGATCGATCCTACCATAGCACAAAGTTTCATATGGGATTAAAAGTCAATAGATCGTCAATATGGTTCGATATGTTTGTTTTTATACGCTTGATTATTTCTTTTGTCTGAAGCTACACTCGAAAACTATATAAATTAATAACAGGTTTCGACACAAAATCAAAGGCCAAAAAGAGATTGATTAACAAAGGAAATCTGCTATAAATTTAGACAATCATCTGAGATGCCAATAAAAGAAACCATTGGATATTATAAGGAGGCAGCAATGAAAAGAGCATTTATTTTATTATTGACGGCGATTCTACTCCTCATGGCTCATTCTTCCCTTGCCCAATGTCCGTCCGGTTCGGATCGAAATTTAATCCTTACCGAAGGTATGGCCGAGGTGACGGGTCAAAACGATTCGGCCAAGATTTCTTTAGCCGTTGTGACCGAAGGACGAAATTTGGAACAGGTTAGCTCAGAAAATACCGGCAAAACCAACGCCGTTCTTAAGAGCATAAAGGGCTTGAATATTAAAAATCTTAAACTTAAGACCGCTAATTATCGCGTTACACCCCAAAAGGATTATAAAGCCCGACCACCCAAAATTAAAGGTTATGAAGTGTCCAATGCAATTGAAGTTTCCCTGGAAGGATTTGAACCTGGGCCTTTATCCAAGAATGTTTCCAAAATTATCGGAAAAGCTCTGGAAAGCGGATCCAACAATATCAACCATATTCAATTTTACATCAAAAACAAACAACCGCTAGAAAAAGACGCCTTGAAACAAGCGACACGAGAAGCCATGGATCGTGCAAGAACTTTAGCCGAGACAGCGGGGGTGAAACTAAAACGCGTCGTTTCACTGAGCACGCAGCCGATTCACATACCGCCCCGCCCTCAGATGTTACGCGCAGCAGAAATGAAGACCGAAGCCGCGACCGCACCGCCCATGGAGATCGGGGAAAGCCAAATTCGCGTTACGGTGAACATCGCATATGAAATAGAACCCTTGTTGCATAAATAACACGGCTGTTGAAATCGCTTCTGATGGAAATGGCACCTGCAATTTTCGCTTATTTTTTTTTAAAGCAAACCAGAGATCGTTCGTTTACAGCCCCTGTGTCTGCTCCAATTCCAATGAAGACTTCGGAATGTAAACATATGACAAGAATACCTGAATGATAAAGCCGATTAGGGTTATGATTGCCGCGGCCACGAAGGCCATTTGGTAGGAAAATACTTCCGATGCACCGTAAATCATGAGTATATCTGTAATAGGCCCTGCGATGAAGGTTCCGGCAATTCCCCAGCTGAGAAAATATGTGGCATTGTATATGCTGAAAAGTTTGGCCCGTCTTTCCGGAGGGATCAGCACGGATGCAAATGCATACGAAGACGCAAGAACGATGACTTCGGAACATCCTCGCAAAAAGTTGCTGATGTAGATGAGCACCAAGTCGCCGGTGACGGCAAGCAGAATCAGCGACCCTATGGCCATGACAGTTCCCAACAGCAGGGAGTTCCCGTTTCCGATTTTCCTTCCGATCCAACCTGCAATGAGTCCGGTCAGAATCATTGCCGCTGACTGCGTATTCACGATATAGCTCAACACCTTGCTTGACACCGCAAAGCCGGAATCGAGAACCAGGTACTGGGACTGAATCACGGCAATGGAATTTCTTCCAAAATTGATAAAAACCATTGCAGCAATAAAAATCCAAAAAACCTTCCCATAGGATTCAAAAACGCTGATTTCCTGTGTGGACGCAGTTTTCATTTCCTTTTTGATGCCCCCTTCGGGGACCCAAAGCATGGGAACAATGGAGATGAACATTGCGCTGGCGGCAACAAAAAACAGCGCGCCTTCGTAAAAGCCCCATCCCTCGTATTTAAGGCTTAATCCGTCATACAGCAAACCGCCGATCCATACCCCGGCGATACGGCCGATTCCACCGACACTGGCCAGACGACCTTGGATCGTATTCCGGTCCTCCTGGGGATAGATATCCGATATCAATGCGCTCCAGCCGACATTGGACATGGACCAGAAAATCTCCACTATCGATAAACCCATGATGATCACATATCCTGCCAGGATGAGATTTGCAGTCAAGGTGTGGGCATACCATACCAGGACCGTCCCGAATCCCGCCAGTATTTCACCGCATACGATCAATGTCCGCCGGAGTTGATATTTATCTGAGAACGCCCCCCATACAAACGTCTGAAAAATAATGTTTATGACCATGGGAAAAGTTGCGAACAAGGTTGTTTCGGTGACGCTCAATCCCAGAAAGTGCCTTAAATAGATGGAGAGATAGCTGTAAAACAATCCTCGTCGGAACATGGCGATCATTTGAAAGGAGGATATTCCGAAAAAAACCCTGGGGGATTGGTTGCGGTTGGATATCATTGGAGATATTATTTGGCCGTCAGGTGATTGACCGCCCCCTCCAGGCCATCCAGCGACAGCTCGAACATGGGGAAAATATGCCCAATGGTGGCAATGGTCGGTGTGTGGTGCCATATTCGTGAAGATACGGGATTCATCCATACGCAATGGGGAAAGGTTTGAGCCAAAAACTTGAGCTGCTCGATGCTCGGCTTTCCGCTTCTTTCCTCCACATGTATGGATCCGTCTGCGGCCATAAGTTCATACGGCGCCATGCTGGCGTCTCCCACCATGACCAGGCGGGTTTCCGGGTCAAAGGAGATAAAATCTTCAACTTTCAAGGGTTTTTTTCTCCGGGAGGGATCTTCCCAGAAAAAATCATAGACCGTGTTGTGAAAAAAGCATGTTTTAAGATCCTTGAACTGATCCCGGGCATAGTCAAAAAGGGTCTGGGCAACCGGGATGTAGGTGTCCATCGACCATCCGCCGTTATCGATGGCAAGGATGACTTTAAGGCGGTCTTTAAGGCGTCTTGAAAATACGATTTCTATTTCGCCCCCGTTTTTCATGGTTTGATAGATGGTTTCATCGATGTCGAGGTTATCTTTGGGGCCAACCGGTATCATATTGCGAAGCCTTTTCAGGGCCTCACCCATCATATCCTGGGTCAGCGGGCCCCGGTGTGAATAGTCCTTATATCTTCTTTCCATGGCTACTTTGACAGCAGACTTGTTTCGGGATACACCGCCCACACGCATTCCCTCGGGATGGTATCCTGAATGGCCCACCGGTGAAGTTCCGCCGGTGCCTATCCACGTTCTTCCCCCCTTATGTCTCCCTTTCTGATCGTTTAAGCGTTTCTTGAAATACTCAATAAGTTCTTCAGGGGTCAGATCGACCAGGTCCGATTCCTCCATTTCAAGGGCAGCGGCAAGGGCCCCAGGATCTTCCAGCCATTCTTCCAGTAGTGCCCTTGTCACTTCGTCGAGTATAAGTCCTTCATATTCGGGCAATTCAGCCCCTTGAAACCGGTGGGCGAACAACTGATCATAAATGTCGAAGTATCGCTCACTTTTTATCAGAATCGCCCGGGCGGATGTGTAGAACGCATCTATGGAGTTGATCAACCCCATATTCAGTGCTTTCTGAAGTGTCAGATACGACGTCGGGCTGACCGGAATTCCGGCATTTTTTAATTGGAAGAAGAAATCAATAAACATATGCGTTGTTAAAACATGCTGCGACGATTTGTAAAATTGACAGCTTGTTTATAGTCTTGGCTTTTTTTAAACAGAACCCCCAGAAACGGGATATCTCTTTTAGCCAGTATTTTGGGATTAAAGTCAGGATTGGTTTTAAGCGCCCTTATCCAATTGATCAGCTCCCTTGTGGCCGGCTTTTTTTCAATGGCCTCAATTTTACGCAGCTTATAAAATGTTGACACGGCACTTTTCATGAGATTCGAGCCGATATCCGGAAAATGAACCTTAACAATCTTTCGCATCATCTCTATATCCGGAAAGGCAATATGATGAAAGTTGCATCTTCCCAGAAACGGATCCGACAGATCCTTCTTGGCGTTGGAGGTGATAACGATTACAGGGCGGTATTTGCTCTTAGTGGTTCTGTCGATTTCGATGATATCGAATTCCATCTGATCCAGTACGTCGAGCATATCATCCTGAAAATCGGTGTCGGCCTTGTCGATTTCATCGATCAAAAGGACGGTTCTTGTATCTGACGTAAAGGACTGTCCGATTTTGCCCATCTTGATATAATCTTCTGTTTTACTCACATCTCTGTCGGAATCGCCGAAACGGCTGTCGTTAAGACGTGTGAGGGTGTCATACTGGTAAAGGGCATCCACAAGCTTCATGCTCGATTTGACATTCAGTACAATAAGGGGCATTCTCAAGCTTTCCGCAATGGCATGGGCCAGCATGGTTTTCCCGGTACCCGGTTCTCCTTTAAGCAGAAGCGGCATCTCAAGGGCAATGGAGATGTTAACGATACTGGCCAGTTCATCATCCAGTACGTATTGACCGGCCCCCGAAAATCTACTGTTTAACGTCGTGCTTTCCATCGAATAACCTCTTGAAAAAATTAATGGGGAATTACGAAAAATAATTTTGCCATAAAGGGCATAGAATATATTTATACCCTATGGGCGGATTTTTCAAGCTTGTAATTGTAAGAAACACCTGGAAAATTGGAACAGGCATGTTTGTCCAGCCACTGGAATGGAAGGGAATTTGTCTCAGAATTTATTGCAACTACGTTAAAAATGTCCATTGGGAAAACGAATTGGTTTTTTTGGGTAAATGTCCTGAAACATGGGGATTTATCCTGAAAAATACAACAATACATGCTAAAGAATTTAGGAGATGATGTCGTTCATAAAAGACTTTTTACGAAGCTGTCTATAGTTTTGTATTTGCAAAAAATGATACCTGTGGTATTAGTAAAATAATTCAATGGGATAGAAACTTCCTTTTTATGGGGCGGCGGAGCCGCCCCCCCGCCTTCCGGTCAAGCGCGTTGCGGGCAGGCGTTATATGGATCGGGAAGCGATGGTATAACGTTTAGATTTCGGCTAAGGGATGGAATAAACAGGGATCGTATTGGAGAAATCCTGACATTAACCAACTTAACCCACAAAGGAGGTACAAAACATGAAATTTTGTAAAGTATGCGTAGCAGTTGCATTGGCGTTTCTGATGGTTACCGCCGGTATGGCCGTTGCCGGAACCCTTGATGATGTCAAAGCCAAGGGGTTTGTTCAGGTCGGTGTCAACGGCGGTGTATTTGGATTCAGCATGCCGAATGAGAAAGGTGTATGGAAAGGGCTTGATGTGGATACGGGCCGAGCCATTGCCGCAGCAGTTTTTGGTGATGCAAACAAGGTGAAATATGTTCCCCTTACAGCCGTTCAGCGTCTGCCTGCCCTTCAGTCCAAAGAGATTGACGTTCTTTGCAGAAATACCACCCAGACCCTGACCCGGGAAACCACCAACGGGTTGAATTTTGTCCACGCCAATTATTACGACGGCCAGGGATTTCTGGTGCCGAAAAAACTGGGTGTAAAAAGTGCGAATGAACTGGAAGGCGCTACGGTGTGCGTTCTGCCGGGAACTACCACCGAAATGAATGCGGCAGACTTCTTCCGTAATACCATGATGAAATGGAAACCGGTGGTCATCGAGCAGACCGCCGAGCTTTCAAAAGCATTTTTTGCCGGCCGTTGCGATGTTCTGACCTCCGACGCTTCCCAATTGGCTGCCCACCGATCCGTGGCACCAAACCCCGACGATTACATCCTGCTTCCCGAAATTATTTCCAAAGAGCCTCTGGGACCTGTTGTCCGCCATGGTGACGACCAGTGGTTTGATGTTGTCAACTGGACGATCATGGCCTTGATTCAGAGCGAAGAATTCGGGATTACTTCTAAAAACATCGATAAAATGCTCAAGAGCAGGGATCCTCAAATCCAACGTTTTCTTGGCGTAACCCCAGGCATGGGCAAAGCGCTTGGACTGGACAATAAGTGGGTGTACAATATCGTAAAGCAGGTGGGAAATTATGGAGAGATCTTTGAGCGAAACGTGGGGGTAAACACCAAACTCGGCCTTAAGCGCGGCTTGAATGCCCTGTGGTTGGACGGCGGTTTGATGTATGCTGCTCCTTTTAGATAATTGACCCTAAGGTGCCCCTTGTATGGGGGGCACCTTTTTTATCTTTCGTGAATTTCCAGGTCTGCGTTCCTTCCGATAAGCACGTTTTTTCAATTTCAGAGGGGAGTTGATGGTTTCATAACGTTCAGAAAATATTATGGAGAATAATCTTTCTGAAAAAATACCATTTTGGCTGGACCCAAAGAAGAGGTCGATATTTTTTCAGTTCCTAGCGCTCTGCATGGTTGGTTTGCTGGGATACTATCTGGTCTCCAACACCTTACAAAATCTTGAAAAACAATCCATTGCAACGGGATTCGGTTTTCTCCAAAAGGAATCTTCTTTTGAGATCGGTGAATCCCTTGTCGATTATTCTGCGGCCAGTTCTTATGGCCGGGCCCTGATCGTCGGGGCTTTGAATACCTTAAACGTCTCTTTTATCGGGATTATTCTCACAGTTATATTGGGCACTTTTATCGGTGTGTCCCGGCTGTCCAGCAACTGGTTGGTATCCAAACTGGCGGCGATCTATATCGAAGTCATGCAGGACATCCCGGTGCTTCTCCAATTGTTTTTCTACTATGCCCTTTTTTACGAGACATTTCCATCTCCCAGGCAGGCACTCAACCCTGTTCCCGGTCTGTTTCTGTGTAACCGCGGGGTTACCTTTACGATTCCCGAGGCGCACTCGGCGCATGCCTATATGGCAATTGCCCTTTTAGCCGCCGGCATTATCGTATACCTGTTGCGCCGATGGGCCAGAAAGCGGCAGGACCTGTCCGGGAAGCTTTTTCCGGTGTTTCGTGTTTCCGCAGCCGTACTCGTCGGACTTCCTCTGCTCACCTGGTGGGTGGCAGGGGCACCCACAAAAATGGATGTCCCGAAACTTGTGGGATTTAATTTTCAGGGCGGTTTAACCCTAAGCCCCGAGTTTATTGCACTCTTGCTGGGTCTTGTGCTCTATACCGCCGCATTTGTCGCCGAAGTTGTCCGAGCCGGTATTCAGTCGGTCAGTAAAGGTCAGACAGAGGCTGCCATGTCCCTGGGTCTCAGACCTCCCATGGTATTAAACCTGGTCATTCTACCCCAGGCCCTGAGGGTGATCATTCCGCCGCTGACCAGCCAGATGCTGAACCTGACAAAAAACAGTTCTCTGGCCGTGGCCATCGGGTTCCCCGATTTTGTATCCGTTGCCAACACAACCATCAATCAGACCGGACAGGCCATTGAAGGGGTGGCCCTGATCATGCTGGTCTACCTAACTTTCAGTCTGCTGACATCGGCTTTTATGAACTGGTATAATAAAAAAGTGGCTTTAGTGGAAAGATGAAATCGTCTAATAATGTTATATAATGCGGCTTTGCTATAGAAAAAAAGAAAATTTTGTACGATTAAATTAATTGTAGAACCATGGCTAAAGCACATATCGAACAAATAGAAAAAGCCATAAAGCCTCCGGTTTCCAGCGTGGGTGTCCTCGGATGGGTAAAGGCCAACCTTTTTAACGGCTGGTTTAATTCTGCCTTGTCGATTGTTACCTTGTATTTTCTCTGGAAAATTATTCCACCATTTTTTCGATGGGCTTTCATGGACAGTGTCTGGCGCACCACAGGAGAGGCATGCCGGGATACGGGGGGGGCCTGCTGGTCCATTGTTACAGAAAACCTGAGGTTTATTCTGTTCGGCTTCTTTCCTTACGAACTGCAGTGGAGGCCCCTGCTGGCCATGTTGATTCTGTTTGCCCTCCTTTTCTTCAGCAGAGACCGAAAATATTGGAAAAAGCTGTTAGGCTATGCATGGATTGCAGGCCTTTTTATCATGGGCCTGCTCATGAAAGGGGGGCTTTTTGGCTTGACTCCGGTGGAAAGCACCCAGTGGGGTGGCCTGCCGCTGACACTTCTGCTCTCTGTTTTCGGACTGACGGCTGCATACCCATTCGGCATTGTCCTGGCATTGGGGCGCCAGTCTAAAATGCGTGCCATAAAATTGATCTGCATTGTGTATATTGAATTGATCAGAGGGGTTCCCCTGATCAGCCTCCTTTTTATGGCGTCGATTATTTTTCCGCTGTTTCTGCCGGAAGGGCTTACCATCAATAAGATCCTACGGGCCCAGGTGGCCATCATTCTGTTTACTGCGGCGTACATCGCAGAGGTGGTCCGGGGGGGACTGCAGGGGATGTCCTGCGGGCAGTATGAGGCTGCTGAATCCTTGGGATTGAATTATTTCCTGACCATGCGTCTGGTTATTTTGCCCCAGGCCTTAAAAATCGTAATTCCGCCCACCGTCAGCATCCTCATTTCCGCCTTCAAAGACACGTCCCTGGTGGTCATCATCGCCCTGTACGATTTGCTCAAGACCACCCAGACGGTCCTTTCCAATCCGGAATGGATGGGGTTCAGTAAAGAGGTCTATCTGTTTGTTGCCATTCTTTACTTTTTAGGGTGTTTTTCCATGTCGAATTTCAGCCGCAAGCTGGAAAAAGAATTATCACGAGGAGATTAACCGTTGTTATGAACAGAACATCATCAGCAAATTCTGGGAATCAATCTTCTGATAAGGCCATGATAGAAATCATCGATATGCATAAATGGTTTGGTGATTTCCATGTGCTTCAGGGAATAAATCTAACGGTGAATAAAGGGGAGCGGTTTGTTATCTGCGGTCCTTCGGGATCAGGAAAGTCGACCCTTATACGTTGCATAAATCGCCTGGAGGAATATCAAAGGGGCCGGGTTGTTGTGGATGGAATCGAACTGACCAGCAACATCAAAAATATCGAGAAAGTTCGAATGGAAGTCGGCATGGTTTTCCAGCACTTTAACCTTTTTCCCCATCTGACCATCATTGAAAATCTGACGTTAGGGCCCATATGGGTGAGAAAAGTTCCCAAGACCGAAGCCGAAGAAACCGCCAGGTATTATCTGGAAAAGGTGCACATTGGAGAGCAGGCCCAAAAATATCCCGGGCAGCTGTCCGGCGGCCAGCAACAGCGTGTGGCCATTGCCAGGAGTCTCTGCATGAACCCGAAAGTCATGCTCTTTGATGAACCCACTTCCGCCCTTGATCCTGAAATGATCAAGGAAGTTTTGGACGTCATGATTGAACTGGCTCAAGAAGGGATGACCATGATCGTGGTTTCCCACGAAATGGGATTTGCTAAAAGCGTGGCCCACCGTGTACTTTTTATGGATTACGGCAAGATTGTCGAAGGCAATACCCCCGATGAATTCTTCGAAAATCCGCAACACGAACGCACCAAAATGTTCCTGAGTCAGATTCTGCATTAATTTAATGGAAAAGTCATTCATCTCTGCGTCCTCCGCCTTTCATTCAAAACGGGTAGGTAGTACATTATTTAATCGTTCATTCATAGGATCAGATATCATAACTTCTGAGCCAACCCCCAACACTCATATAAATAGTAGACACAAATTTTGAGTTGATGCTTTTATACCACCATCGATACAATCCGATGAATACCTTGCAAACAAGCTTCGAGGTGGAATCACAATTATGAACAATATTCTTATTCAGATCCAATCAAACTCCCACAAAATAAATCGTCACTCTTTTCGATTTTATCAATCATCGCAACAATCGCTTTGTATGAGTCTTTCATAACACCCGTCGGATATCATTCAGCTGCGCTTCTCGCATACGCTTTCGCAATTGCAACAGCTGTTTTGAGAGGGTCATATTTTTGTTGTTTGGCGGCTATGAATATCGTTTCCTTTTTCATAAAATCAAACGGAGCATCCCGTATGATCTGCGTATGACATCATAATGATTTCAATAGCCTTTCATGGATATTGTCAAAGCTGCCGTTGGACATAACCAGGACAATATCATTGGGTCTGGTTTCTGGGACTAAAAAATCGATGATCGAATCTGTATCCGGGAAATGATATGCTTTTCTTCCCCGATGTTTGAGGTCGGCCACCAGTTTTTGAGAAGAAAACCGCTCTTCCGGCGGGATCTTATCCAGGCGCGAAGGGTGGCGGATGCATATGATGTCTGCCCCGTCGAATGAGAAGGGATAGATATTCTGAAACACACTACGCATGCTGGAATTGGTTCGGGGTTCAAAAACGGCAATAAGACGTCCATCCGGATAGAAAGGTTTTACCGCCCGGATGGTCTCACGAACCGCCGTCGGATGATGGGCAAAATCGTCCATGACCGTAACACCGCTTTTTTGGCCTCGGACCTCTTGACGCCGCTTAATACCGTCAAATGTTTCAAATGCCCTTGAAATAGCCTTTGCCGGTATCTTCAGTTGGTCGGCAACGGCAATGGCGGACAGTGAATTCAAAAGGTTGTGCTCTCCAACAAGTCGTGTTTTGAAACTTCCAAAAAGCCCATGGTGTTTTAACACTTCAAAAAAAGTCCACGGCGGTTTAACGGTGACCTTTCCAAGACGCCATAAGGCGGTTGCATTCCTGCCGTATTTTACAATCCGACACGGTCTGCCGTTGATTAAATCGGAAATGTTTTTATCGCCGTCGAATGCGATGAGTGTACTCTGGGGCGAAATGTTGCCGATAAATGTATTAAACACTTGCTTCACATGATCCATGTCTCTAAATATATCGGCATGATCGAATTCAACACTGGTCAGTATCGCTATTAACGGATCGTAATGTAAAAATTTCGGGCCTTTATCAAAATAAGCAGTGTCGTATTCATCCCCTTCTATAATCACATATTCGCCGTTTCCAAGACGGTAGTTGCTCCCGAAATTTTTCAAAATACCACCGATTATAAAACTTGGATCAAGCCCGGCTTCAGATAGAATCCAGGCTAAAATCGAGGCGGTGGTGGTTTTGCCATGGGTGCCGGTTATCACCAGCGGTTTTTTTCCGGCAGCAACAAATCGGTTAACCGCCTGGGGCATGGAGCAGAATTCAAGAGCCATTTGATGCATTCCAACAACTTCGGGGTTGTCTTTTGAGACGGCATTTCCCACAACAACCAAGTCCGGGCCGTATGAAACATTCTTTTCGCTAAAACCCTCGACAATCTTTATACCCTTTCCGGAGAGAAATTCGCTCATGGGTGGATATACCTTCTCATCCGAACCGGTCACTTCAAAGCCCATATCCTTAAGCATACTGCCAAGGGCTGCCATCCCGGTGCCGCAAATGGCAATCAGGTGTATCCGTTGGACTTTGTCAGGGATTCGGTTTTTGTTCAAATCCATTTTTGTGGGTTCCCTTTTCAAAAAAGACATCGTAAAAGCACGAAAATCGAAGACACATGGATAGAGATCATACAAAATTATGGTATCTTTGTACAGTTTCATGTATGCAGGATACCATATGTTGAACCGACATCTCAAAAAAACGCTTCAAGAGTTTTTAAATATTCAGATGCTTTGGGGATTTCCCGTTCGCTGAAAACACGGATATCATTTTCTTCCAAAAGTGCAGCGGTGACACCTTTGCCCGGCTTTTTTATCCCGGTAAAACGTCCGTCATAAATATAAGCGCTGCCGCAGGAAGGGCTTCCATCTTTCAGGACGGCCATCCGGATGTTCATAGCGCGAGCCAGTTCCACCGCTTTTTGAGCGCCCTTCAGAAAACTTTTTGTAACATCATCCCCATGGATGTTTATGACCCTGGCATCACCGCATAATACCTTTTTCCCATTACCATCGGAAATTTCCGAGCACGGTCTGGGGACTGAAAGCCCTCCGGCGACTTCCGGACAAAATGGCACCACACGCTCCTCACAATGCCAGTACTCCAATGGACGACGATCAAATATCTTAACGCTACCACCATTATAACGCACATGCTCACCCATCAAACAGGCACTGACCAGTAATTTATTCATTTTATACACCCTGTTCCTTAACGGCTTTTTATTTTATGATACCCTAAAATATATGTAATGATAATGCTATGCAATAAAATATGTAACATTTTCAGAGAGCAAATTGAAACATCTGAACATGTACGTACTTTTTTGTAACATGTTGTTTTATATCTAAGATTAAACCGGATACGGCTGTATTATTATATTTTTCCAAAATTATTGAAAAAATCTATTGCAATTTAAAATCGTCGCTTATAAGGAGAAAAAATCTAAATGAATTAATAGGGGTTCAGCGTTAAAATTGATGATCTCGTAAAAAATAACGAATTCAACTATAGATGGCTTAGTAAAAAGGTTCATATACCCCCGCCAAACCTCGGCGGGATAAAAAGGCGGTGTATCTTTTCAGGAACGCGGCCATACATGTAGTATGTCGAGTGTCTGAAAAAATACTGCAACCCAGTAGATGGGACTTTTTACGACGCCATCAAAATTAAATCATTAAATCGGGGAATAAGAATATGGCGACCATCGAAGATATCAATATGGCATTAAAGGGGACGACGCTTACAAAGATCTTTTTTACCGATCTGAATGGAAGAATCATGAACTTGCCGGTAAATCCTGAGAATATCGAATCGATTATTTCCGATGGAATCGGTTTTGATGGAAGCTCTGTTGCAGGATTTGCCACAGTTGACAGCAGCGACAGGCTTCTTTTTCCGGATCCGGATAGTTTTCGTATTGTAGAATTGGCGGATGAAAAACTCGGTTTTTTTGTCGGTCATATTTATAACGATAAAAAATCCCGTGCAAAAGCCGATCCTAGGTTTGTTCTGGAACGCGTCCTGAAAAAAGCGGAAACAGAATACGGGTTCAAGTTTAAGGTCGGTCCGGAGCATGAATTTTTTTTACTTACCGGAGATGAATTCAGCGAGAAAATTCATTCTGACAAGGCCGGCTATTTTCAATCCACGCCTCACGACAAAGGAGAACCGGTTCGGAACAAGATTATTGCCGTTCTAAAAACATGTGGGATTCGGTTTGAAAAAGCGCATCATGAGGTCACACCTTCACAGCATGAAATTAACCTGGAGTGTGCCGACCCTCTGACCGCGGCGGACCGAACCGTACTATTTAACTATATAACCCAGAAGGTTGCGGTGGAGTTCGGCTATCACGCGACGTTTATGCCCAAACCATTTGACGGCTTCAACAGAAATGCCTTCCATATTCATATTTCCATGCAGGATGTAGATGGAAAAAACCTGTTTTACGATGCTGGCAGCGAAGACAATGTGAGCAGTATCTGTAAAAAATTTATCGCCGGTATTTTACGATATGCCAGGGAATCGTCGATCATCATGGCGTCAACTTTCAATTCATACAAGGCATATGTTCTTGATCGGGAAGCACCCATTATTAGAAGCTGGGGGTTAAGAAACAGAAGTTCAATGGTCAGGGTGCCGTATACCCAAAGCCCCGAAAACACGAGGATCGAATTGAGAACCCCTGATCCGGCAGGCAATCCGTATCTTCAGATTGCCATGCTGATTGCCATGGGTCTTCAAGGCATAAAAGAAAATCTTGACTGCAGCCCACCGGATGTCGGAAGTACGTATAAAAAGAAATACAAATACCGCCTATGGGATAAGCGGTTTTTACCCAAAACCATGTTCGAAGCTCTGGTCGAAGCCGAACGGAGCAAATTTTTGAAAAATTTTTTTGGGGAGCGGATTTACAATGTCTACATGACCCTTAAAATAAATGACTGGGAGGATCACAGAGTTCACGTGACTCCAAGAGAACTGAGTAAATATCTGAGCATATAGGAGGATCATATAATGGAAGCATGGGTTGAACAACTCCAAAATAGCGTCAACACCCTCGAGAGGCTGAAAAAATTCATCAACGTTACCCCGGAAGAAGAAGCGGCTATAAATACGCTTAACACCAAATGGGGGACAACCCCTTATTTTGCGTCTTTGATGGATCCGGATAACCCGGACTGCCCGATCCGGAAACAGGTTATCCCCTCTATGAAGGAAACAGAAAATAAATACGGAATGCCCAACTATCTGATTTGGAAAGAAAATCGTGATTCGAAAGAGATCCGGCCCGACTGTATTGCCCGGCAGTATAATGACCGAATCGCCTTTACAGTTACGGATGTCTGTGCAAATTACTGCCGTCATTGTTTTCGTAAAGAACTCGTGGTCGACCGTAGTCTTAAGCTTCGCTTCGATTTTGAAGAAGGTATCGAGTGGATCACGGATCATAAGGAGATTCGTGACATTCTCATAACAGGTGGAGACCCTTTCATCCTATCAGATGACAAGATTGAATATCTTATTCGCAAGCTGCGGGAGATCCCCCATATAGAGATGATTCGTTTTGGAACGCGAACACCGATTGTTCTGCCCCATCGAATCACCGACGCTTTTAAAAAAATATTGGGCGGCTTTCATCGGGTTCCCATATGGGTGAATACCCAGTGCAATCATCCCGGGGAAATTACGGAAAAGACGGCAGAGGCCGTTTTCGGTCTTCTCTCCTGCGGTGTGAATGTGGGTAACCAGGCAGTGTTGCTGAAGGGGATCAACGACGACGTGGAGACCTTCAGGAAACTGCACCAAAAACTATTGGCAGTTCGAATCCGACCTTACTATGTTTTTTACTGCGAGCCTGCACCGGGAATCGACCATTTTCGAACACCGGTTGAAAAAGGCGCAGAACTCATTAGAGATGCACTCCGGGGTCACACCACAGGTCTTGCCCAGCCCATGTATGTCATTGCAACGAATATCGGCAAAATTCCTTTAATGCCGGATTATTATATTGTCGATAAAAATGAAAAAGAATACACACTAAAAAATTACCAGGGTATTTATACAACCTGGCCGAATATTCCTGAATAGAAATGACCATCCACAATCGTATAACCAGCTTTCTCAAGGCACACCATCCGGACATGTTCACCCTCCTTGAAGAAATGGTGCTGATTCAGAGCGGCAGCTACAACAAGGAAGGTATTGATGAGCTGGGGCAGTTCATAAAATCGACGTTTCAGTCCAACAATGTCTCATGCCAGGTGATGGAGCAGGAAAAATACGGAAATCATCTCATTGTCAGATCCCTCTGTAAGGAAAAATTCGACACACAGATACTCCTTGTGGGCCACATGGATACCGTATTTCCGAAAGATACCGGTTTTAACTGGTATAGAGAGGGAAACACCCACTGCTACGGGCCGGGTGTCATCGACATGAAAGGCGGTCTTGCCGCCGGAATATTTGCACTTAAAGCGCTGGATAACGAAAACTTTTTAACCAAGATACCTGTAACGTTCATATTTAATTCCGATGAAGAGATCGGCTCTCCCAGTTCCAAAACCCTTGTTCAACAAGAGGCAAGAAACAGTATTTTTGCATTTGTGCTGGAGACAGGGGGCCGGAATGGAGAAATCGTCACCGGGCGAAAGGGAAACCTCTCACTTGAGCTCAAGATTAAAGGAAGGGCGGGTCATGCCGCATTTGCCGGCAAGGATAAAGCAAGCGCTATTGTTGAACTGGCACACAAAATAATCGAATTTGAATCCTTAAACAATCCTGATAGGGGAATCAGTGTGAATGTGGGTCGAGTCAATGGTGGAATAGGACCCAATACCGTGCCCGAGCATGCTTTGGCACGGATCGATTTTAGGTTTTTAAAAGCACCGGACAAGGCGTATCTCGAAAAAAAGATAGCCGAGATTACCCAAAAACAAAACATTCAAAATACACGATCCCATTCTGTCATATTGAGCGGCAGGCCTCCCATGCCGGTGTCTGAAAAAAATAGAAAACTTTTTAAAGTGGTCAAAGAAACAGCAAAATCGATTGGATTGTCCGTGGAGGAAGAATTCAGGGCCGGCGTATCCGACGCCAATCTGATTGCCGGAGAAAATACACCGGTCATAGATGGTCTAGGGTCCCATCGGCGCCATGGATCACAGCGAAGACGAATACATGCTCAAAGAAAGCCTTTTACAACGGTCGGCTTTGCTGGCGAATGCAATAGTAGAATGCTGGGAGAAATACAATCAGGGTCTGTTATTCTGAAAGGCGCTTTTGGTAAACGGTGGGTTCAGTCACCGTTTACCCCCCCCTGAACACGTACATAAATTTTATGCATCTGGCAGATACGGTGTCAGGTCATGGACATATTCTGTCAGCACTTTGAATCCTTGGTCGCTTAATGCCGAAATCGCGTTATCTTTATCTTTTGAAGCCACCCGCATAACCAGCTGATAAATGCCGGAGTGATCTTTCTCCGGCCAAGTAACAAGGCTGCGGATACTGATTTGCTGATCTTTTAAGATTCTGGATACTTCGGCGATTATCCCGATGCGATCTTCAACCAGGACGGCAAACCGGGCACTTCCCTCGCCGAATCCGATGGCACGAAGCAGAACTCTCATGACATCGGTACTCGTAATAATCCCTACAAGTTTTTCATCTTCGATTACCGGTAACGCATTGATTCTGTTTTCCTGCATAATTAAAGCCGCACGTTCAATGGTTGTGCCGGGTGATATGGTAATAATCTTTTTGGCCATTATCGGTTCAACGGTAAGTTGCGTTAACAGGTAATTCAACTCATGGACGCTGAGTGCAGTGGCCGAAGATGCCGAACTCTGTTTAATATCCCTGTCCGATACAATTCCGATCAAATCCCCGTTTTTTTCAACCACCAGAAGGTGGTTAATCTGCTTTTCGTCGATAATCTCCTTTGCTTTTTGCAAATTCGTATCAGGGGGAATGGTCATAAGGTATGTATTCATAATTCGGCCCACGTACATTGGGATACCTCCTTTGGGTGATGAAGACGACTGAGCAGAAAAATAGGTATAACCTAAGTCGAATGCTCAATTTAGGTATAATTTAACATTAGGCGGTGCGGAAGAGAAAGATCAATTTAAATAATATCTTTGCTCCTCAAAAAAAATCTTCCTTCTTCAGTATAGTCAATGGCATGTATAGCATAACTTTTGCCAAATGACACCTGGTAAAGTTGTATCGCCTCTAATAGTTCACAATCCTTTAAGCACGTTTCTTTTGGTTGATTTTTCTTAATACAATCTGCACATGGAGAAGAAATCATAATGGCCTCCTCTATAATGCTAATATTAAAATGAAAAACCACTTTTATAAATCAACGATGCATCATTTTCCAACCTTCCGGCAAATTTTAAACGATTTTAATAAATGGAAATACTATGCGTCACCAACAGACTTTTTCCGATCCTGAAAGACTTCACAGTGCTTACACCACCTGCGAAGACTTCCTTTTCGAAAAATTTCCGTGCAAACCTCACGATAATATTGAATTTTCGGGTCTTTAGGGCATTTAACAAAAGATTTGCCCATTCATACCTCCCTTTTTCTTTGTGGTCTCAAATCGTTGATATTTTGGAACAATTTTTTGAATAGTATATGAAAAAATATCTTGTGTGTCAAGAAAAATATACCACAATATATTGTGATGTCGGTAAGGAGGCTATTTAACAAAAAAATCAAAAAATATCATAAATAGTCTGTTTCGTCTAATCCGCCGCCAAGGAAGATCTTGGAAAGGCGTGGAAAATGCAAGACATCTTGCAATGATCCCATGTGATATGATATATTACTCTGATAACTTGTTAGATTTTTAAGTGCAAACCCGAATAATGCCAAATGGAGACTGTCAATAAAATGGATAAAGTTTTTATTTACAAGGACCATAAGGCAATAATTATTTGCCCTGAATGTGAGAAATCTAAGACGCTGGATGTATCAGAACACGTGCATACCCGTGAGGCGGTGAAATTAAAACACCCGTGTGAGTGTGGATATGTGTATAACGTACTTTTAGAAAGAAGAAACAGATACAGAAAAATAGTCGATGTCCCGGGCACATACGCGCATTTTATTTCCGGGCAGCAGTTGTCGGAAGGTTCGATGACCGTAAAAGAAATCACCCGCGCAGGATTGGGCTTAAAGCTTGATGGGAATGAAATAGAAAAAATTAATATCGATGACACACTGTTCGTTGAGTTTCATCTGGACGACGAATCAAGATCTTTAATCAGGAAAGAGGCGATTATTAGAAATATTCGTGGTCCTTATATCGGGACTGAGTTTTCCTCTGTAGATCTTTATGACAGAGCCCTTGGGGTTTTCATGTTCAAATAACAGCTCGGGATAAAATTATGGATATTAAAATACAGCTGAAAAAATTGATACAGACCGCAGAACTTTATCGATCCCAGGGGTTATTATCCGAAGCAACGGGGATATATGAAGATTCTCTCACATTGTTACAGGGATCTGAGCTGATGGAGGGCGGTCAAAAACTGGCAGATATTATTTCAAAGAAAATCGACGCAGTAAAAAATGATATTAAAAGAATAGAAAAGCAGCCGATATTGCCTGAAGTGTCCAGGGATGAGCAGGATATTATTGTAAACCTGTTCACAGAGGCCAAAGACAAAAGCAAAGGATCAGAAGTTATCGAAGGCGCACTTACCCTGGCCAAGTTTGGGCAGTTCGAGAGGTCTTTAGAAGAGTTAAATGAGCTGTTAAAGACATCTCACCTTCGAATGAAGGCCGCAAAAAATATTCTGAGATGCCATATGGCTCGAACTTCAATAGAAGATGCGTATTCTCAATTTCAGAAATGGCAGTCCAGCGACCTTTTTTCTCCAAATCAAATGCTCACCATACGCCTGTTCCTTGAAGTTTTTCGTTTTGACAACCTGAAGGAAAATGTTTCACTTCAATTAAGAGATCCTGAACATGTTGATGAACTTGAGATAACCGATGGTGAGTTCCCCGATATCTGCTCCATGATCATCACTTTCGATGACGGCCCCTTAAAGGGAGGAACATTTGTTCTGGATGTCAGCTTCCAGACGGGAAACGTAATCACGCTGTTTGTCGCAAGCCACAAAGAAGAATTGCTGGACAATTTTAAGATTGGTAAAATACTGAAAAGACTACAATTTAATACCACCTTCGCTATATTCAAAGGGAAAGGGATCGTCGCTGAGAAGATTAAAATCGATTCCGGACCCAGACAGGGAGACTACCGACTGGACATCGAGGTAACGGGGTCATAGCTATTATTTTAAATCTTCATCCTTTTTTTCGGGTGTCTGTCCTTCGGTACGGCTTTTCTTGCTTGTCACCTGACAAGAATTTCGGACTCAGGTGGGAATACCCAATTTGGGCAGGATATACGCCTGCAACAGATACCACAGCCCCACAATTAGCAATAATAAAAAGATTTCATTCATATTTTCTCTCCTAATTCGATTTTTCCAATCAAATTTGTTGAATTGTCACACGTTTAAGAAATAAATGCAATTAAAGACGACTCTCCACGTAATCGTGTGCATGTTTTACAGCCACGGTGACCTCTTTGGCGTGGGGGAGAGTTGCCTCGATTTTTTCTATGTATTCACGTTCTTTAACTGCCTGGAAAGAAGGGATAAAATTAAGATCAAACACCCAGCTTATCTGGAGCAGTTTAAAATCGTTGAGTGTCTTTAAATCTTGAATACGGGCAAAACTGCCGTTGTTCAGCGCAGCGATAACTCTTGGTGAGAAATCCGGATCATCGGGAAGACCGATTTCTACAGCCGCGTTGGGCTGTTTGTCACGCACCTTGTAATAATCAATAAAAACCCGCCAGATATCGAGCTTGTCGGCATCCCGGAGCAAGCGAATGAAAAAAAGTGTTTTCTCATCCTCGTTTTCGGGAATTGTAATTGTATTGTGAAAGGCGATGGCTTTTGTGATCCATCGTTTTTCATCCCTTGTGTATCCGGACAGAACTTTATGGGTTGCCATCTGCCGGAGTCCGAGCATGGCATGGTTTTCGGAATCCGCATCCTTAAACGTACCGTACACGGCGTATTGTTTAAAGCGTCCGATATCGTGAAATAAACCCATGATTTCCGCCAATATCAGATCCTTGTCCGACAGACCCAGAGCATTTCCCAGAAAAACCATATTCCGACACACACCCTCCGTATGTTTTTCTTTGAGACGGATGGTGCTGTTGTTTATGGTGTCGTCTGTGTAAAAGTCGGCAACATAATCCGCAAACCATTTTTTTAAATATGTTAAATGTTTTTGGTTTATAACCATTTGATCGGTCGGGGAAAATTTAGTATTGAATCTGTTTTGTTTTTGTGACGGCACTCCGCCAACCCGCCTGCCATGCAAGGCACGAGCGGGCAGGTATCGTTACACGGGGAAGCAAGCCCCGTGGACATGTACAATTATAAAACAAAGTGGGAAGTTAAGTTTAAAAGGGACACATGTCAAGGTCAATATAACCTTGTCCCTTTCCGCCTTGACTCCCGGGTATCGTTTACTTAAAATCATTTCAAGAAAAAGAGGTGTTAAACGGTTCATAAATCAGATTTATTGATGCCCTCGTTAAAACAATCGTGATTGCAGCTGTCATCAACTGGGTTTTCTAATAAGCGCGAATCATATTGCGGTGAATATGTACGGATGGTGTGGAAAAATTGCCAGAATAAATCTCTCGGATCAAACAGTGTGTGTCGATACCGCTGATCCGGATATTTTAAAAGCCTTCATCGGTGGAAGGGGCTTGTCCGGATATTACCTCAGGGAGAAAATAACCCTGGACTGGAATCATCCGGATATGCCCCTTCTCTTTTTTGCCGGTCCTCTTGTGAATACCCTCTCTCCCACATCCGGACGGATGACCATCATGTCCCGCTCACCGCTGACCGGCACTGTGGGTGATTCTTCCGTGGGCGGGTCCTTTGCCCATCAATTGAAAAAGGCCGGCTTTGACGGCATTCTTATCACCGGAAAATCCGAGACGCTCTGCGGCATAGAGATTTGCGATCAAATGATCCGTATCGTCGATGCCGCTTACTTTGCCGGCCGCAAAATCGGTGAGGTCCATTCGTTTCTAAAAAATAGAGGATCGACAGCGATTATCGGGCCGGCAGCCGAAAATGGTGTTCTTTTTTCCAGCATCATCGTGGACCGGCATTTTGCAGCCGCCAGGACCGGTATCGGACTGATCGCAGGTTCCAAAAACTTGAAATATATCACCGTAAAAGGCACTGGAAGAACGAAAGTCTTTGATCCTGAAAAGTTGAGATCCGCAAGGGAAGATGTATTCCGGCTTGCCGCCGCTTCGCCGGTTCTGCTGGGAGAATACGGAATCTCACGTTTCGGCACCGGGGCCCTGTATGACCTGATGGATGCACGGTGTATGATGCCCACCGATAATTTCCGCAAGACTCGGTTTGACAATGCATCCAATATGAATGCATATGCTTTCAAAAAGAAATACAGCCCCAAAAAAGCCGGATGCCGGGGGTGCCATATTCTGTGCAAAAAAATAACGGAGCGTCGAACCAGCATGCCCGAATTTGAGACCATGTCTCATTTCAGTGCACTGTTAGACAACCAGGATATCGACGCTGTTGTCGAAGCCAACAGCGTATGTAATGAAATGGGGATGGATACCATTTCAGCGGCAGGGACCCTGGCCTGTTTTTCAGAAATTTCAAAAAAGAAATTATCGCCTCAAAAAATTGTGTCTCTTCTCCGGGATATGGGAAGAAACAGGGGAATCGGTGCGGAACTCGGCAAGGGCGCGATGATATATGCACAGCGCTGTGGCCGCTCAGATCTCGCCATGGCGGTCAAGGGCCAGGAATTGCCGGCCTACGATCCAAGAGGTGCATACGGGATGGCCCTGGCGTATGCCACATCTTCACGGGGCGGATGCCATTTGAGAGCATATCCGATCAGCCACGAAATTTTAAGAAAACCGGTTGCCACCGATCGCTTTTCTTTCAAAGGCAAGGCGAGAATGATAAAGATCGGTGAAGATTTGAATGCAGCAGCCGATTCTCTTACCGCATGCAAATTCATATTTTTTGCGGCATCCCTCGAAGAATATGCCGGAATTTACACCGCCGTGACCGGGATAAAAACATCCGGTCAGGATCTATTTGAAACAGGCGAACGCATCAATTATAACGAACGGATGATGAACGCCGCCAACGGCTTCAGGGGAAAGGACGATGATCTGCCGGAGCGTTTTTTTAAACCATCCGGTGACAAAAACGGCAATATCCGGATTGAGCCGATAGACAGAGAAGCGTTTTTATCCGCGCGTTCCAATTATTACACGGCAAGAAAGCTGGACCAAAACGGCATGCCGATTCCGGAAGTTGCACGGCAATTGGGTCTGGAGCCTTTAACAATCCCCAAGGGCAACCTATAAGCCCATGAATCAAATTTTTCGCACATATGAAGACAAGCTCATAAAAAACGGTTTGGCTGAAGCCGGAGCACCGTTGCTGGGGTGTTTAGATGCCCACCTTGAATGGAACCGAAGGGACACCGATTTTGCCGTGTTTGAAGCGATATTTGAACGGCTGAATATTAATTCCCTTATTTTTTCTCAGCCTGCCGAGCCCTACCGCAGCATAATCGATTACCTGGCGGAGACATCCAATGGGATCATCACGCCCCAGGATTGTGAAACCAGAACGTTTCTCCATGATCTCCCGGTTTCATTCCGGTTTTTGCCGGATGAAATTACTTTGATCTTGAAAAAGCGTAAAAGCATCATTATCCCGGGGAAGGGTATTATCACTTACGGCATGGTGGGTATGGAGCAGGCATATGTCACATACGCCTCAGTATGTTTTGCATGTTTCATCAAATTTTTTTCCGATTTCCTTTGGGATGCAAAAAGGGGAAATATAGATGAACGAAAACGCAACCTGTTTGATGGCGTTGTAAAGCGGCTTGATTTGCCGGCCTCGTTCCGCGGCTCCCTGATGAAGGGACCGTTTAACTCGGCAGACAGCGTTTGCGAGGCGATTCAGGAATCGGGAAGGCTGACCGTCGAGCACCGTTTGGTCGATTCATATTTCGGCAACATTTCATTTTGCCACGGCCGGACACTTTATATCAGCCAGACCGGAAGCAGCCTGGACGAACTGGGAGGATGTATCGATCCTTGCCCCCTGGACGGCTCGTCCTGTGTTTCCATCACCGCTTCCAGCGAACTTCCGGCCCACCTGAAAATTGTTCAGGCGACGGGATATCGCGCCATTCTTCACGGGCATCCCAAATTTTCAGTCATACTTTCCATGGATTGCGATATCAAAAACTGCAAATGCCGCGGGGGGTGTCATCTAAGATGCCCCCATGACAGGTCTGTCCGCGGTGTTCCGATTGTTTCCGGTGAAGTGGGTTCAGGGCCACACAGCCTTTGCAACACCGTTCCTGAAGCAATCAGGAGTGAACCCGGCGTAATCGTCTATGGCCACGGAGTTTTTACAGCGGGCAAAACAGATTTTAACCAGCCTTTTAAAAACCTCATTAAAATCGAAAATAATTGCCGGGAGGAATATTTCGATAGGATCAGGTGAGCTTTTATAACACCCTGATTGATCCCAAACAAACTTGGATCTGGGGCATCCTGAACTTTCGCTCAATTATGGTAATAAATCCAAAACTTCCGTAATATTATCCAAAAGATCGATGATCAGAAGCTTGTTTCTTAAAAGAGATCCTCTGTTCAAAATTATTTTGATAACTTCTGTGGTTTCAAAAGCGGCAAGAACCGAAACCGATGACGAAAGGCAGCCCAGCGAGGCCTCGGCGCCCTTTGACTTGAGATCGTCCGATGAACCATATATCAACTTTAACCCTCGGTCCTCAGGGAAAATCGTGGTTATGTGCCCGGAAAGACCGGCGACAGCGGCGGATACCAGGGGAGATCCGGCTTTTTTTGAAGCATTTTCCAGAATAAACCGGGTTTTGATATTATCGAGGCAGTCGACAATTACATCTGATCCACGGACAAGGGCGTCCGAATTCTTATCATCCAGATATCCATCATGTCTGTGAACGGCAATTGATGGGTTTATTTCTTTTATCCTCTTAACGGCAGCTTCTGTTTTGTATTTTCCCATCATTTCATGTGTACTTAAAAACTGCCGATTTAGATTGGTGGCTTCAAAACGGTCGCCGTCTATCAGGTTAAGGGTGCCGATGCCCGTACGGGCCAGAATTTCAGAAACCGTCCCCCCCCAGCCCTCCCAAGCCCACAATGCTGACCTGTGATTTTAACAGGTTCGCCTGGTCCTCGGGAGAAAATGTCTTCATATTTCGAGCATAGCGTTCAGGTACAATACCCTCCTCAAGGGCGATAATTTCAATTTTTCGGATGTCAACCTTGAAGGACTTTGCAAGACTTGGAATATCCTCGAGAGAAATGCCGGTATAATGCGTATCGTCAGGGTACTTTTTCGGGCGGGATATTTTTTTTAATTTTTCGATAATTTGAGTTTTCAAAAAATCATCCTCCTCCCACAGGGGGGAAGATCCCTAAACGGTCACCGTCTGTTAAGGTGGATGTCAGATTGCCCTTAATGCCGTTGATGAAAATAAGCCTGACATCATCTTCAGGGACGCCGAGCTTATCGAGGAGATGTTTCACCGTTGTTCCGGACGATATCGGATAGCGGTCTGCTGAATCAGGGGCGAATCGACTCAGTGTGGCAAATAGTTTTAAGGTAATATGCACCGTCATTTTTTCCCAAATGAATAATTTGGATCGGATTTAGATACGGCTTCCGCTCCATCTCAATTTGGCCTTGAGAACATCAAAATAATCCTGGCCGGGCATTGTGATCATGTTAACGGGAAAGGCGCTTTTCCGGATTATGATGGTGTGGGCCTCATCGATTTCAATGCCGGCCTGTCCATCGAATGTCAGCATGATATCCGAGGACTTTTTTTCAAGTCTTATTTTAATGCACGCCGAATCATTGACGATCAGCGGCCGATTGGTGAGGGTAAACGGGCATATGGGTGTCATTAAGATGCCCGGCACCGCCGGATGAATAATCGGGCCGCCGGCGGCAAGGGAATAGGCTGTCGAACCTGTGGGAGTTGCAACAATAAGTCCATCCGCACTGTAAGTGGTCAGATATTGATCGTTGATGTAGGTTTTTATATGAGCAAGTCTGGCAAGTGCGCCTTTGTTGATGACAATATCGTTCAACACGGTTTCACATACCAGTTCTTCCTCCCCACGGGTTACTTGAACCAGAAGGCGCATCCTCGGTTCTGTGGTAAATTCATTGTTTAATACCGCTTCGGCAACAGAAAAAAGGCTCTCTTCTGCAATTTCGGCCAGAAAACCGACTTCGCCGAATTTGACGCCGAGAATCGGTATTTTCTGATCCCCTATCCAGCGGACCGCGCTCAAAAAAGTTCCGTCTCCGCCAAGCACGAAAACGCAGAACAGATCCGGTGGAGCAAAAGATTTGTCTCTGTCCAAAATTCTGCGTCTTGGCGGCAGATTTTCTTTGCTGATAACATCTATATTTTTAGACCGGAGCCAATGTTTAAGTTCATCGGCTTTTTTGATCGCTTCAGCATCTTCTTTTACGACAATTCCTATTTTTTTCAAAATAAAAGGTTGCTCCTTCTTATTTGCATTCCTCTGTTCTGAATTCGCGGCAAGGGTGGGTTCTCTTTCAGCAAATGCTTCAAATCCAATGGCATATATACTAACATCTTATCGAAACAGCAAGAAAAATCTGGGAGCGCCAAAGAGCAGATTTGCTTAACTTTAAAGCCTTTTCACATTAAAGGAGGGGTTTTTCTTTCACTGAATTTCAGGGCAGGATAAAGTAGCTTTGGATGACATGTGGGTTACTCACCCAAATAGGCCTTTCTTACTTCATCGTTCGCCAACAGATTGTCAGAGCTGTCGGCTACGACGATCTCGCCGGTTTCCATTACATATCCTCGGTGGGAGAACTGCAAAGCGAGTTGGGCGTTTTGCTCTACCAGCAGAATGGTCGTACCTTGTTCGTTGATCCGGCGGATAATCTCGAAGATGGAATCAACAAGGATTGGTGCCAGGCCCAGAGATGGTTCGTCGAGCAAGAGAAGTCTGGGTCGGGCCATAAGGGCCCGGGCGATTGCCAGCATCTGCTGTTCGCCACCGGAGAGTGTGCCCCCGTGCTGTTTGCGGCGCTCGCGCAGTATCGGAAAAAGCCTGAATATCCGCTCAAAGTCCTCTTTGATCCCGTTCTTGTCCTTTCTCAGGTAGGCACCCAAGTCGAGGTTCTCCATAACCGTAAGCAGCGGGAAAATCATCCTGCCCTCCGGTACCTGGCAGATGCCCTTCCGGACGATATTGTCAGGACGCACAGCAACGATCGACCGGCCCTGGTAGAGGACATTGCCCTCTACCGGAGTGAGAACGCCGCTGATGGTCATCAGCGTAGTGGATTTGCCCGCGCCGTTGCCTCCGATGAGACAGACGATCTCCCCCTCTTCCACTTCAATGGAAATCCCTTTGAGGGCGCGTATGTTTCCGTAGTAGGTTTTAACGTTATCCAGCTCAAGCAGCATCAGCGGCTCCTGTGCCCAAATATGCCTCAATAACTTTAGGATTGTTTTGAATGTCCCGGGGCTCTCCCTCGGCCAGCCATTCGCCGTAATTGATGACCACTACACGTTCACATACGCCCATAACTACTTTCATATCATGTTCGATTAATAAAATCGTGATGCCTTTGTCCCTGATGCGACGGATCAGGTCCATAAGATCGCGGGATTCCTGGGGGTTCATTCCGGCGGCCGGTTCATCAAGCATAAGTAAGTGCGGCTCTGTAGCCAGCGCCCTGGCGATTTCGAGGCGGCGCTGGTCACCATAAGGCATGGAACTGGCGATTTCTTCACCGCGGCCCTTGAGCCCGGCGAACTCGAGGAACTGGTTGGCACTTTCGGTAATCGCCTTTTCTTCTGCCTGCTGGGACTTGTTCCGGATTATAGCACTGAAAAAGAGAGACCTGGTTCGACAATGACGACCTATCTTGACATTATCGACCACTGTCAGGTTGTCAAAGAGCCGGATATTTTGAAATGTGCGGGCGATCCCCAGGGCAGTGACCGCCTCCGGCTTCTTACCGCTGATGGAGATGGTGCGCCCGCCGTTTGTAAATATAATCTGGCCTCCAGTCGGCTTCTCAATACCGGCAACGCAATTAAAGAGCGTCGTCTTCCCGGCACCATTCGGCCCAACAAGGCCGATGATTTCGCCCCGTTGGATGTTAAAGGTGATATCGTTGAGGGCCTCCAGGCCGCCAAAGCTTTTATAAAGCTTCTTTATTTCTAAGATCGGTGTCATTGTTTCATGCCTACAGTAGGCTTAACTTTCTTTCTTTTGACCCGGCCTGCTCGCATCTTAGCGGCTACCGCCGGGATGGGCATCAGGCCTGCCGGGCGATAGCGCATCATAAGAACCATAATAAGACCAAAAGCCAAAAAACGGACCTCCACCGGCAGGCCCAACAGGGGCAGGAGTTCACGAAGCACCTCGCTCAGCGAAACCAGTATCAGGGCTCCGATCATAACGCCCCATATGTTGCCCATGCCGCCGAGCACGATCATGCACAAAATCAAAAAGGATTCCCAGAACTTAAACATGTCCGGTGACAGGAAGGTCACCCATCTTGCAAAGAAGCTGCCGCCCACTGCGCCAAAGGCGGCGCTGATGGCAAAGGCGATGACCTTATAGCTCACCAGGTTGATACCGCAGGAGACGGCGGCCACCTCGTCATCGCGAATGGCAAACCAGGCCCTTCCCAGACGGGAATCCTGGATGCGATACATGACAAAGACGGTCACCAGGACCATGACGATGGCAAGATAATAGTACGGCAACTCGCCTATGAACTCCCATTTAGGGCCGCCAAAGAGCGTGAGATCGATCGACACCACATCAATGCCGGGCAGGCCAAGCGGCCCCCGGGTGAGCCAGATCTCGTTGGTCAGAAAGAGTACGACCAGTTCTGAAAAGCCGAAAGTCACAATGGCAAAATAGTCGCCGGTAAGCCTGAGCGTTGGGGCGCCCAGTAGAATGCCCCAGATGGCCCCGTTTATGAAGGCTAAGGGGATAATCACCCAGTATGAAAGGCCAAAGTGATAGGTAAGGAGCCCGGAAGTGTAGGCCCCGATGCCGTAAAACCCGACGTAGCCCAAGTCCAGTAGTCCGCTGAAGCCGGGCACGATGTTTAACCCTAAGGCCAGAATCATGTAGAGCAAAATGAGGATAGCAATATGGAGAATGTAATCCGTTACAAAGGGGAAAAATGGCAGGATCAAGGTAAGAATCAACAGGCCGATTCTTATTTTAGCACCGCGGGTCAAGTTCTGTAATTTCAAATTACCCATCTCACATACTCTTTTTGGTTTCCTTGAGAATCTTGCCGAATAAGCCCGCAGGTATAAAGATGATGACGATGATCATGACGGCGTAAGAGATACCGTCCCTGTAGAGCGAGCTCAAATACCCCGCCCCAAAGGCCTCGGCCACACCTAACACGATTCCGCCAAGCATGGCACCGGGCACCGAACCAATGCCGCCTAACACGGCAGCGGCAAATGCCTTGACCCCGGCGATATAACCCATAGTTGGGTACAGCGAGTTGTAGAAAGCAGCCACCATGATGCCCGCGGCCCCGCCTAAGGCTCCGGCCAGGGCGAATGTATAGGAGATTACCCGGTTGACGTTTATCCCGGAGAGGGCAGCCATGGTTTGATTCTGGGCTACGGCCCGCATTGCCTTGCCCCATCTGGTTTTTTTGATGATAAGGTTGAGACCAACCATCATGACAATGGTTACGCCAAAGATAAAGAGATGAAACCAGGAGAGATTGACTCCGCCAAAGCTGACGGCCGTTTTCTCAAAATAGGCAGGGAGTGCCTCCTGGGGGAATGGCTTGGGCCGGGAACCCCATATGATCATGGCCAGATTTTGAAGGAAGATCGACATTCCGATGGCCGTAATCAGTGCGGCCAGACGGGGTGATTGTCTCAATGGGCGATAGGCGACGATGTCCAACAACACGCCGCAGATCGCGCAGCAGGCCATTGACAAAAAAAAAGCAACGTAAAAGGGCAGACCCAGGTGACTGATGAAAGTAACGGCGAAAAATGCGCCCAGCATGTAGATTTCGCCGTGGGCGAAATTGATGAGCAGGATAACACCATAAATCATGGTGTAACCCACGGCAATCATGGCGTATATTCCGCCTATGGTCAGTCCGTTTACAAGCTGCTGTAAAAACAAGCGCCTCCCATTAACGCATGGAACGGCGCCGAAACCCGAAAGTCCCGGCGCCCGTATTGGTTTATTTAGCTATTTGATCAACTATTCGGCAGCTACGAACTTGCCGTTCTTAACCATTTTAACAAAGGCGGGTTTGGAACAATTTCCCTTCTTATCAAAGTAGGTCATACCGGTGATACCCTTGTAACCGTTGGCCCCTGAGTTGAGCGCGGCCAGCCCGTCACGAATTTTTTTCCGGTCAGGACCGGTTTTGGCAATGACCTGTGCCAGGATACCCAGGCAGTCATAGGCATTGGCGCTCATCCAGTCCACATCACGGTCATAGGCCTTTTTGAACCGTTTGGCGAAGTCCTTGCCTGCCGGACTTGCTGACGCTGCAAGGAAGGGCACTGTCAAGTAAGTGTTGTCGGCTGCCTTGCCGCCGATTTTGATGTAGTCCTCATTGTCAATGCCGTCAGCACCGAAAAGCGGACCCGTGAAGCCCAGCTTACGAGCCTGGCCGGCGATCAGGGCGCCCTCCGGGTAGTAGCCGCACAGGAAGATCGCCTCTGGCTTATCGAGCAAAAGCTTGGTCAGCTGCGGCGTGAAGTCGATCGTGCCGGTCATGTAAGCCTCAGCGCCGGTCACAGTCACACCGCTGTCCTTGGTTCCTGCCACGAAGGAGTCTTTGAGACCGATGGCGTAGTCGTTGTTTTCATAAAAAATAGCCACATTCTTCACACCCAGCAACTTTGGCACAACGTATGAGGCCAGGTACTTGCCCTGAAAGTCGTCTGTGTAACAATTCCGGAAGAACCAGCCCTTGCCCACATCGCCAATTGTAGGATTGGTAGAAGTGGGAGATATGGCGGGGAGCCCTGCCCGGACGTAGATAGGCATAGCAGCGAGAGTAGCTGAAGAGCACAGGTGGCCAATGACTGCCACAATGCTTTTGTCCGCTGCGAATTTAGAGCCCACCGTACCGGCGTCTTTAGGCTGGCACAGGTCGTCACCCCAGACAAGTTCGACCTTCTGACCGTTGATGCCGCCGGCATCATTGATCTCTTTAAGTTTCAGATTAACGCCGGCCTTTATATTATCGCCGTATGCAGCCAAATTGCCCGTATAAGGGGCAGCGACGCCAATCCTTATGTTTTCGGCCATGGCGGTAGTGGTGGTCATGCTGAAAACCAATGCCAAAGCCAGGACCAGACCCACAAACAAAAGAGCTTGCTTATTCTTCATGACGATTCCTCCCTTCCTTAAGTGTTAATGTGTCACAATAACCCAAAAAATCATGGTTTCTAATGAAAAACTCTCGCTTTTTGTTGGAAAAATAATAGGCAAAAGGCCATTGGGTGTCAAGTACAATTTCCGACTTGATCAGAGGGCATGGGTTTTAAAATATCAATTTCAATCCACCGAAAGAGGTGTGTGGAATTCAGGTTAAATTCTTTCCTGCAGGTTCTGCAGGCGAGTGCTGAGTTTGACAGGATAGGCTTTATGATCCTGAATCGACTTGTATCCGTCATCCAACGCGGCAAAATTTTCTTTGAACCTTTCCTGAAGCATTTGAAGTTGAGGATGCGAGCGCAATAAATTCCCGTTTTCCATAACCTTTTCCAGCAAGGGTTTTCCTTCAGCAATGATTTCATCTCTCAGGCCGATGATATCCTCCAAATAACTCCCGTCTGGGTCCGACTTTCTAAAGACCTGCTTTTCACCGGCCAGGGTCACCTTGCCCGGGCTCAGTTTTTTCACGTCGCGCCCTTTAAACCGGACCATCTTGTAGACAACATCAACAAAAGGAGCATCTGCAGAAACCCCGACTTTGGTACCCACCCCAAATGCATCGATGGCGGCACCTTCCGAAATAACCTTGGCGATTTTAAACTCATCAAAACCGCTGCTGGCAAAGATCTTTACATCATAAAGACCGGCAGCATCAAATATTCTACGGACTTCTCGACTGAGGCTTACCATGTCTCCGCTGTCAAGGCGAACGCCGATGAGTGTATGGCCCCTTTTTTGCATCTCTTTGGCGACGGCAGCGGCATGTCGCGCGCCTTCAACACTATCATAGGTGTCGATGAGAAATATTGAATGATCAGGAAATGTATCTGCATACGCAATGAAGGCATCAAGTTCGTTGTCAAAGGCCGAAACATAAGAATGGGCCATGGTTCCGGAGATGGGAATACCGTATATTTTTCCGGCCAGGACATTGCTGGTGGCCGCAAACCCGGAAATGAACGTGCTTCGGGCAACTTTGAGCCCGGCATCCCGGCCGTGGGTCCTACGGAGGGAAAAGTCCAGTAAAGGACGGCCGTCGGCGGTATGTACGCACCTGGCCGCTTTTGATGCGATCATACTCTGAAAACCGGTGGTGTTGAGCAAAAAGGTTTCCATGAGCTGAGCTTCGATGATGGGCGCCGTGACTTCCAGGATCGGCTCATTGGCAAAGAAAATCGTTCCTTCAGGCATGGCATGAATATTTCCGGAAAATCGCAGTTCAGAGAGATAAAAAAGGAAGTCATCAGCAAAAATGCCTGTTGAATTCAAGTACTCTATTTCTTCCTTTGAGAAGTGAAAATCCGCAAGTTCGTCCAGGGCATCCTCGAGACCGGCAGCCACAAAAAAATTCCGGGTGGAGCGGATATCTCTGATGTACAGGGAAAAAGTTGCGGTATCGAACATCCGGTGCGCATAATAACAGGCGCCCATGGTGAGTTCATAAAAATCGGTAAAAAGTGGACCTGCTCGATATTCTTTTCTCATGAATTACGGTCTCCGCAAATCTGTTTTATTCTTAGAGCGCTATACCCGGCAAGCTCTCGATTGGATCGCTTGAACTGGTAACATGCATTCCGGCATCGGAAAACCGTTTAAAAGCTGCTTCAGCCTGATCTGTATAGTCCGCCACGCCGGGGATGACCACTGGAGAGGTACAATCTTCCAGAAGATATATTTTTTCAACCAGGCTTTTATCCGAGTTTTCTATTTCACTCAAAAGATCATCAATGGTCCAGGCCACACAATGACTTTTTGCCTGCCCTGCAATAAATATCGCATCGAATTCCAGGAGTTTCCCGGTAAGCCCGGTGTTTTTTTCTGCGATTTGATTCCCATCGACATCATTCAGCACTTCCGGACTCAGCACCGAGTAACTCTCCGTAAACGGGTTGGCACCTTTGACTTGAAAATCAGTCGGACAGTATCGAGCGATACCATGGAAAAAGACGGCCTCCTCAACCGCTGAGATCAGGGCATGACCAATCCCCCCCAGCATGGCATGATACGGCCAGATGGTGAGGTCGTATTTACCTCCCGCTTTCAATTTTTGGGTATAGTGACGCAAGAAATTCTGACCATATGTTGCATCGATGTTTAGGCTTTGGGCAACTTCGGGATTGAATTTCCAAACACCCTTTTCTACATCTTCTGCTGAAATGATTGTAAAAGGGGCTGGATGTTCCCCTTGTTCGTTGACCAGGAAGATACTATGGAAGATTTGCATAGCCTGATGGGTATCCATGGTTGGGCAAATCTGTGTGATGACGTCCAGATTACGGTAAATGAAGCTACATAGCCTTTGATTGTCATCCACCGCTGCCGCTCCTGAACGTCCCCCTACAAAGAGTTCGAATCCCGGTATACAAAATGTGTTCTGAACATCAACAATAAGGAGACAGATTTTGAATGTGTCTTGAAAGGAAGCCTTTATCTCATGCCGCTTTGCCCATTTTTTCGCATCTTCGGCACGGTCCTGATATTGAACGCTCCATACCTGTCCCACTTCATCCGGATCAAAATGTGCGGGAATCGGGAGTTCATTCCGTGACATGGCCATCTCCTTTTTGGTTGATAGGGTGTATTATAGTAAAATATTAATTAAAGTGCGAAATTTCAAGAAAATTTTCCAAAGGGTGTACATTCTTGACTATTTACTCGTTTTGGGGTTATCTGTTTAAGAAACGAAAATTCTGCAGCCGTCGGTATCGAAAATACCAAAAATCACATTGGGATCTGCTATTTTTTAACACGAACATCATGGAGCAGAAAACGATCTGATCGAAATCGATGATCTGTACATCTTGTCGTATTTGGAAGGAGAAGAAGGGCCCTTTAATGAAAATTCGAACGTTTTTTTGCTATGGTTTTTGTTCCATATTTTTTTTGGTCATCCAACTCTACCCAACCCCGGGCCTGGCGGAAAAGGTTCCGGTTATCGCCAGCATTTTTCCTGTTGCCGACATGATTCAGCAAGTGGGCGGCGACCATGTTGAGGTGACTTTTGTTCTTCCGGCAGGTGCGAGTCCCCATACTTTTGAACCAAAGCCGAGCCTTTTAAAGAAATTCTCCACGGCCCGTATTTTTTTTATGGTGGGTGCCGGGCTGGAATTCTGGGCTGAAAAATTCATCGATCTGACAGGGCCGGGTTTGATGACGGTGGTTTTATCCGAAGGGGTCGATCTGATAGATACAATCGGGCATACCCATGGAAATCACGACCATCAAAAAAAAACTGCGGATTCAGCAGACAGATCGACCATTGCCAACCCGCACATATGGCTCGATCCGGTTATTGCAAAATCAATGGTCAAAAAAATTATGGATGCACTTTGTAAGGTTGATCATCAGCATTTAACGTATTATAAACAACATGGGCAAAATTATTTGAAAGAACTGGATCAGCTCCACCGCAGGATCGAAGCTACGACGGCGAGCTTTAAAATTAAAAAGTATGTTTCCTTTCATGCGTCATGGGATTATTTTGCCAGGCGTTACGGCCTTGAATCTGTCGGCGTCATCGAAGCGGCTCCGGGCCGAAATCCAACACCGAGACAGATAAAAAATATTGTTGCGATGTTAGAGAAATGTCACATTCGGGCTGTATTCGCCGAACCCCAGCTTAACGCCAGGGCCGCAGAAATCATCGCCAGAGAAGCGGGTGTTAAAACCCTTTTTCTCGATCCTATGGGAGGGCCTAAACAGAAAAACGTTCATTCATACATAGATCTTATGATCTACAATGTCGGTGTATTCAAGGAGGCCATGGAATGAAAGCCACGTCAGCAGAAACTGAAAATAAAAAGGAGCTCCTTGTTGATCTTAATGATGTATGGGTAGCATACAACGGGAAATGGGTATTAAAGTCGGTGTACTTTAATTGCTATGCCGGTGAAATATTCGGCAT
>PVMK01118987.1_pt1 | contig 45710 bp, 37 predicted proteins | sample 1853481 | NCBI WGS metagenome assembly PVMK01 (sample SAMN08533507, study PRJNA380276) | Marine sediment metagenome, whole genome shotgun sequencing project.
TCCCAAGAATGATCCGGCCGTTTTTCCTCTCAAGTATGGGTGCGCTCCCTTTATTGTTCGGCCAATATTCATTGGTCCGTCTACCACCTGAAACTCTCTACCAAATTACTGGCTCGCTCATGTCTCGAAAATCCACAAGCCATTGTTAAAACCGCCTGTGATTGTGAACCTCTTGCCTTGTCGCCCCCGATTCGATTCAGTATCATCCGCCCATCATGAAAAGTAATCGTACGTGGCTGGTGATCATCCTGCTAGCGGCCGCACTACTTCGCCTCGCCGCCCTGGATGCCATTCCACCAGGTCTGACGCATGACGAAGCCGATCACGGCCTGGATGCCTGGGGAGTTGTGAATGGGATTCGCCCACTCTACTTCACAGTCGGCTGGGGTCGTGAGCCGCTGTACGACTACAGTGCAGCCGGATTGATGTCTTTTCTTGGCCCTTCTTATATGGCCGGCCGGCTGACGTCCGTCTTTTTCAGCCTTATCGTCGTGGCTGGCACGTATGCCTGGATCCGTCGCGCCTTTGATGAAAGAGTCGCCCTCCTATCAGCAGCTGGAGTTGCCGTTAGCTTTTGGGCCGTCATGACCGGTCGCCAGGCGCTTCGTTCTGTGACATTTCCGGCGCTGTTCGCTCTGTCGGCCTTCTTTTATTGGAATGCCCTGAAAATCGCAAGCGAGCACAAGGGATCAAAACCTGTTTACAGGCTGTCCATTGCGATTCGAAAATCGGCAATTCTCTCCTTCTTCATTGCCGGAATCTTGTTAGGCGCCACTTTCTACGCTTACCTGCCTGCTCGTATAATGTGGGTCATCTTTCCTGCGCTGCTGATCTTCCTGGTTTTCTTCAACCGGCGGCTATTTTCGAAAACATGGTCTGGTACGGCGCTCATGCTTCTTGTGGCTGCCCTGGTAGCTGCGCCACTGTTCGTATTTTTGTCCACCAATCCCAGCTCAGAAGTACGTCTGGATCAACTCAGTGGGCCGCTCGAGGAGGCGGTGCGCGGCGATTTTGATAAGCTGTTCGCAAACTCGCTTGCTTCCTTGAAGTTATTTACCTTCGAGGGCGACGTTTTAAGCCGCTATAACATTCCAGGACGGCCATTTCTGTCTACTCCACTGTCCATATTGTTTTTGATTGGACTCGCGATTGCGCTATGGAGGGTTGTAGCGGGTTTAAAGGATCGCTCACGTATTAGCGAGGCGTCAGCCGCCTTTTTCTCGCTACTCTGGCTGGTAGTTGGCTTCTCGCCGGCCTTAATCACTGGTCCCGATGCCAGCACCACGAGAATTATCAGTCTTCTACCGGTTTTGTACCTCTTCCCGGCTTTACCGCTCGCGGAGTTGTTAGAAAACACTGTTGTGCCAAAGAGGGCGTCGGCCGCGATAGTAATAACCCTCTACGGTCTTGTCTTCGCCCTTACAGCCCGCGACTATTTCACAATCTGGGCCAACGATCCCGATGTACGCGTCCAATATGAGACCACGTTGGTCACGGCGATCCGCTACCTGGACGAACTTGACACGGAGTCGGCGGCAATTTCAACAACAACACCAGATCGCTACCACAGTCCATCTGTCGCCCTATTGACGGCCGAGAGTCTCGAAAGCTCATTACGCTGGTTTAATGGGCAACATAGCCTCGTCGCTCCGTTCGATGGGGTGAGTACGATCATATTTACCGGATTCGCCCCTCTTAATCCCGATCTCGCAATGTACTTTGAGGTCGAACCGCAAGAGATTATTCAACTTCGATCCACAGACATCGACCGACCTCTAACCGTATATGCGGCCGATGGCATATCGTTACAGGAAAGTTGGGAAGACGTTTTTCAAAGGGAGATTCTCTTGCCTGCGGACTCATCCCTACCATTGCTTTTTGGCGAATCCGTGGAACTACTTGGCTACGATCTTCAGACGCAGGTGAATAGACCGGGATCTGAGGTTCGTCTGGCAACATTGTGGCGAGTGCGGGCGCCTCTGGAAGACGCGGTCCTGTTCACCCAGGTGCTTGGTGACGACGGATTACCCATTGTCCAGGCCGACCGGCTAGACGTGCCTGGTAACTACTGGAAATCAGGCGATGAATTTATCCAATTGCATCGATTCAATCTTCCCGAGGGGATTTCGCCTGGTGAATACAATGTGATCGTTGGACTATACACCCGTCCTGATCTGATTCGCCAGCCGGTTGTTGTCGATGGGGTTATCAGCGAAGACCATGTAAGCCTGCCGCCCCTCATCGTGGTCGAATGAGTCAAGAAAAAGTTTCTGGCCCAAGTGTGTGGACAACTATTGTTCATTCAACAACCCGAGATTACCGATGGGTGATTTTGTTGATCGCCCTCTTTGCCCTGATCCCTCGATTCTGGCGTCTAGATTCAGTTCCTCCCGGCTGGCGTGATGATGAACTGATAAACACTCTAGTTATCTCTCAGAAAGCCCTGGATGGGGATTTAGCTGTCTACTATGCCGATGCCTCAGGTCACGAGGCTCTTTACCACATCTTTTCTGCGGCTACTCTTGCCCTGTTCGGTCCTGGTGTACCCGGCATCCGCTGGCTTCCTGCGATATTGGGGACGGCAACGGTGCTCTTAACTTACCTGCTAGCCTCGATTCTGTTCGGAAGAAAAGTCGCGATCCTGGCCGCACTCTGTCTGGCGGTGAGTTTCTGGTCACTGATGTATTCCAGGATAGGAATCCGTCACATCAGTTTGCCGGTCTTCATGCTTGTCGCCTTCTACGCCTTTTGGCGGGGAATATATGGAACCCGATCTGCAAGTAATCGTGGCCAAGACTCTGGCCGACCTCCGGCTAGCGAACAGAAACCCACTAGATGGTTTGTTATTGCTGGACTGGCTTTGGGCATAGGCTTCTATACTTACTTCGCGTCACGAGGTATACCCATAATTCTCATTCTCCTCTGTCTCTATATCTGGCTTTTCCAGAGGGAGACACTGAGGCAAAGATGGAAGGGAGTTCTTATCACTTTTGGATTGGCCGCTGTGCTGTCAATCCCTCTGGTGATCACCTTGTTGCGGCAACCTGAGACCGAAGCCCGGGTCGAAGAACTTGCCGTTCCCCTTATCGAAGCCGTGGAGGGCAATTTTGTTCCTCTTGGACAGCACATCTCTCGAACGCTGAATATGTTCCATAGCGACGGGGACGATGAGTGGCTTTACAACATACCGAATCGTCCCATATTCGGACCAATTGGCGCTGTTTTCTTTTGGGGAGGATTCCTGGTTGCCGCCTGGTATGCGCTTAAACCTGCCATCCGTGCTGGACTCGCAATTGCCGGTAGATCAACAACGCGGTCAGAGCTGCAACCGAGTCCAGTATTGGAAGCGGCGGGCGCCTTCGTTCTTATCTGGTGGCTAGTCGGCATATCGCCAGGTTTTATTAGTGTTCCGGCCGCCAGTTTGGGCCATACCATCGTTGCCCAGTCTGCGGTATATATCATCGTCGCCCTGCCGCTTCTCCCCGCAGGAAACTGGTTGCACAACCGCTTCCCGTCTGACGAAAAGCGTCCTGCCCTTATTCTAATCGGCATCGGGAGTTTGCTGTTCGTTAGCATTCTCCTTCGCGATGTCCCCGATTATTTCATAGAGTGGCCTTCGCGGGGAATGACCCGCTTCCTCTATCGGGCAGATATAAAGGAGTTAGCTCATTATCTTAATCGGCACGAGGAATTGTCCGATATCGGGATAACTGGTTTGCTGGCTGGACCCTGGGATCGGGTCGCGCTTGAGGTTGATCTTGATGACGAACATCGTGTGCTGCCTCGCTGGTACAACCCCGAAAGGGTGGTCCTGCTCGAATTAGCCGGAAACAGCGTAGCTGCTTTCAGCGGTTATCCTGGCGCATCCATGCTCCTTGGAGAGCATTACCAACCAATATCCGGTGAAACGGCCGGAGGTTATCAGCTTGTGACCATCGACCTCGATGATGAAGGAGGAGATGACCCCCTTTGTTATGCGAATGGTCTGTGTCTTGATTCAGCCGACTACGACCCAAATGACAAGACCCTTGATCTTAGATGGTACGTTAGCCGTCCGATAGATCTACCCCCTATACCCTTGATCAGTAATCCGCCACCGCCCGCCACCTATTCCGGTCCTCGGCTGTCAGTTTTTACCCAACTTGTGGACGCTGACGGCAGTTACCTGACCGGAGATGATGGCCTGTGGGTGGATGTTATGGGGTTAAGACCTGGCGACCGTTTTCTGCAGCAGCACCGGCTAATTGCTCCTGACGGCAGCCAAGTTGCAGCACTGATTTTTGGTCTGTACGATCCAATGACCGGCGAAAGAATTCTGACTGATGATGGTCGCGATCATGTACGCCTGGAGCCATGACCCTGACTTTCTTTTATTGATGAATCTGTTCGCCGATAGTCGGCTCATACTCCGATTTGAACCTGGTAAAGGAGCCACCAGATTTCTCTAACCCTTGTGATCTTGGCCCTTGTTATGGATACTCTACCCACGAAAAGCAAGAGATCTATGCCAGTGGAAAGCGTTTACAGAGCTTGCCGCAATGAAGCAACAGCTAGCTTCTAAAGTTCGACACATATTCGGTTTGTTTTCACTGAAAAGGAAATGGAAAAGACGTGAAAGTCTTTGCTCCTGAGTCAAAGAATGGATCCTCACCATTAGGCAGGCGCACTGTTATCCTTTTGCTTGCCGTCTATATTATCCTGGCAAGTGCTTACAGCGTCTCCAATCCCCTACATGAAGCGACCGACGAACTCCGGCATTACCGCTTCGTAAGAACCATCGCCTCAACAGCCCGCCTGCCCATTCAGGGACAAGAGTCGTGCCGGTCACAAAGTCATCACCCTCCCCTATATTATACGCTGGGTGCCCTGGCTACATTCTGGATAAATACAGGCCAAGAACTTTGCGCGACTCCACCGGACAATCCCTTCTGGGCCTATCGATACTGGGAAGTTGGCAATGACAACAAAAACCAGTATCTCCACGACCAGGATGAGGCCTTCCCTTGGAGTGGCGAGGCTCTGGCGGCGTACATTATGAGGGGTATCAATATCGTCCTTGGTGCCGGGGTGGTCTGGTTTACCTGGGCGGCTGGCAGGGTCATCTGGCCAAGACGGCAACTGATTGCTCTTGGGGCAGCTGCCTTGGTGGCTTTTAATCCCATGTTTCTCTATATGTCAGGGGCAATTAACAATGACATCATCGCGGCTCTCAGCGGTTCGGCCATCTTATTTACCTGTCTCTACCTGCTACACGATCCGCAAGGGCTAAACCTTCGCTGGGGACTTATCCTCGGAGGTCTTTATGGCCTAGCCTTAATGAGTAAATCCAATCTGGCCGTGACGATCCTGCTGATTGAGGTCGCAATAACCTGGGTGGCCTGGAGGAAGAGTCAATGGCGGCAGTGGTTGATAGCAAATCTGCTGATCTTTGCCGTTAGTGCGCTGATCGCAGGATGGTGGTTCGTTCGCAACCAACTATTATATGGTGATCCGACAGGATTTTCGACTGTGACTGAGTTATGGGGAGTACGAGATCCCGCTGACAGCTTTTCTCTTGCTGTTAGCGAGTTGCCCTACGCCTGGTCGACTCTGTGGGGTCGCTTTGGCTTTGGACAAATTCCTCTTCCCCAATCCATCTATACGGGGCTACTACTTGGCACCGCAGCTGGCCTTAGCGGGGCAATCGTCGGCTTCTTTTGGCGCGCCACCCAAAGAGAGAAAGTGAGCCTGGTTTTCCTGTTCGCCGACGTAATCCTCTTCTTTTTTGTTCTTTTTGGGTACATGCTCATCAGTCCTGCTGGGCCAAACGGCCGCTTTTTCTTTCCAGCTCTTTCAGCGCTAGCATTGTTGACCTTTTATGGTCTCATTCAATGGGCAACTGTTCTGCGTCATGGGTTGGCTGCCATTTGGTCGCGCATCCGAAAGCGCGATCCAGTCGCTGTGATGGCAGGCGCTTCAGTTGATATCGTTGGACTATTATTGATTCTTGGCATGCTAGCTCTGGCGATCACCTCCTTATTCGGCTATCTAAGGCCGGCCTATGCTAGACCACCGTCCTTGTCTCCCACGGCAAATATTCCAAACCAGATAAATGCCCAATTCGATAGCCTGGCTACACTCCTCGGGTATAACATCAGCACGGACACGCTGCAACCAGGAGATTCACTGGATATTGAACTTTATTGGGAGGTCAACGCCAGGCCACCTGGTAACTATTTACTGTTTGTCCATCTTACCGACGATGATGGTTCCATCATCGTCCAGCGTGATACCCATCCTGGCCTTGGAAATTTCCCAAGCAGCCAGTGGGAAATTGGCGACCGGTTCGTCGATGAGATTCGCATTTTTCTTCCGGAGACAGCCTACACCCCAGGCGTGGCGGAAATCTCAATCGGACTCTATGATCCATTAGCCTACCGGCTGGCGGTGTCGACCGAAGATGGAACACCCGTCGGCGATTCTCTCCATCTGGCCGACCTCACCATATCGTCAAAACCTGGCGCCTATCCGAACCTACAACATCAGAACTTCAGCGACGACATTGCCCTGGTTGGTTACGAGTACGACAAGCAGGAGGTGAGCCCGGGTGATACCCTCCAGGTAACTCTGTATTGGGAGGTGATAACGGACATCGAGAAGGACTATACCGTCCAGGTCGGCATGCTCGACGAGAACGACACGGTGTGGGCCCAAGCAAGCCACATCCTAAACAAAGAAAGCGATGACGCAAGAGCCCGGACCACGAGAAAGGTGTTGAGTGATACACACATCATTACTATCGAACCAGAAACACCTACCGGAACCTACGTAATCGATATTGCCCTTCTTAACGCTGCTACTAGCCAGCGGCTAAATATAATCGCTAATGACGGTCATTGGATCGACTCGCATCTGGCACTGGCGCCAATTCGGGTGCGTTCCTGACGATAAGCCTACAAACGAACACTGAGGATTGACAGTGTCGACGTCGTGGTTATACTAGAAACATGAGCGGCGCAGCGAGTGCCACATACCGCCCATTGTTTAATTAGAAAACGCGCGCAGTAGGCGTGCGTTTTTTGTTAGTAACTTTTTGGGAAGGTCACCCCTTCCACTCACATTACCCTAATAAGGAGAGTGCAATGGACTATGGCATGATTGGTAAGATCGAGAAGGCGAAATTCTACGCTGAAGAGCGAGATAGAATCCGCTTTGATTCATTTAAAGTCGCCATCCAAGGTGACAATCATTCGCACGTCGTGGGATACGATAAAGGTACCTGGATTTGCGACTGCTCGTTCTTCGCCACTCGATCTGTTTGCAGCCATACCATGGCCATGGAGCGCTTGCTCGAGGACATGGTGGAACTGGGCTAGATCACTCTGCCAATCGCCCAAAATACGAATCAATATTGTTCAAAATCTGAGTGTGCCTGGCCGTCGGCCGGGCATCTTTTTGTTATAATTCCTCGACACTGACATACCATCATGAGTAATCTTAGAAAACGCATGAACATCGGCGGCATCGAGTTCGACCTGAAACTCACTCTGATCATTGTCTTAGGCACGCTGCTTCCGATGGTCGATTATTACAACCACCGGATCACGGGTACAAAAGCCTACGACCGCCTAATTCTCTACTTCATCATCCCCATGCTGGTTATATTGCTTCTGTTCAGAGACCGGCCTGTTGATTATGGTTTTCAACTTGGCGATTGGCGCAAAGGACTCATGTGGACCGTAATCGGATGCGTCTTTATGGCCGTTGTGCTCTGGTTTGTAGCCCGAATGCCATCCATGCAAGGTTTCTATGCCAAAAAGGCGCCGGATAACCCGCTCTATTTAATCTATATCACTGCTGTAGATCTCTTTGGCTGGGAGTTTATGTGGCGGGGTTTCATGTTGTTCGGAATGGCGAGGGTTCTGGGTCCTGGCCCGGCTATCTGGCTGCAAGCTGTTCCCTTCGCCTTCATGCACCTAAACAAACCCGAATTTGAAGCGCTCACTACGATCTTTGGCGGAGCTGCGTTCGGCTTTGTCGCCTGGCAAACTGGCTCCTTTCTCTACCCCTTCCTTATTCATTGGTTTATCGCGTCTTTTACCATGCTTATTGCCTCTGGAAAGATAGGCTAAGACAATTGATGGTCCAATGAAGCGATCGGCGACGAACTCCCGCTAATGATTCCTCAAACTGAAGACATTTCCTACGCGGAGGAGATTACGTTAACTGTTGCCACCATGGCGAATGGTGGAAAAGCTATCGGGCGCGATAGCCGAGATCGGGCCATCTTTGTGCCACTGGCCATACCAGGCGAGAAGGTTCGAGTCGAAATCGTAGAGTCCAAGCCACGCTACGCTCACGCTAATCTTGTTGATGTACTGGAGCCCTCTGACGAAAGAATTGAGCCCCGTTGTCCGTATTTTGGCCTTTGTGGGGGTTGCCATTTCCAGCACATTCGCTACCCGGCTCAGCTCCACTATAAACGAGCAGTCATAGACGATCAGCTTCGGCGAATCGGAAAACTAGACCAGGTATCGGTTAAACCGATGCTGGCCAATCCCAATCCCTGGTATTACGGTGCTGACGTAACATACAGCAGAACGACTGGTGGTGATCTTGGTTTCTGGTCCCCATTAAAAAAACAGGTGATTCCTATCGATGATTGCTATATTATTCGCGAAGACCTCGTAAAGCTCTACCGCCAGATTGATCTTGTGATGCCCTCAATTCACCGGTTAACGTTGCGAGAGGGCGATAGAGGAGAGTTGTTGGCCTCGTTAGAGGTGGTTGACAATGAGGAGCCATTGCTTAACATTGATTTGCCCCTGTCAGTCACCCAGATTCTGGCGGATGGGACGACCGTCAATCTTGTTGGCGACAATTACACGATTCGCGTTGTCAAGGGGCGAGATTTCAAGGTCACGGCCGGTTGCTTCTTCTATCCGAGCAGCGAGGCTGCTGCAATGGTCGTCGATACAGTCTTGAACTATGCCGCGCTCACAAGCAAAGTTCGAGTGCTGGAGCTGAACAGCGGCGTCGGACTGTTCACCGCCTTCTTAGCCAGATCAGCCCGCGAAGTGGTCGGAATCGAGCGTAATCCTGAGGCCGTTGCCGATATATCAGTGAACCTCGAAGATTACGACAATGTTACACTATATCAGGGGGATAGTGATGAAGTCCTGCCTCTTCTGGAAAAACACGCACAATTGCTCGTGATTCATCCTACACAGGCCGGGCTTTCGCCAGCTGTCCTTGACGAAATCGGACGTCTAGAACCAAATAAAATCATCTATGTTAGCTCAGATGTGGCGACCCTCGCCCGGGACGGCCGGCGTCTATCAAATATGTCGTATCTGCCAGTAGAAGTGCAGCCGATAGATATGTGGCCACAGACCTACTATACCTTGACGGTTTCCTTGTGGGATCGGAGTAACTAAGGAAGGGAAAAGCAAAATTCCTTTCTTGCAGCAGCTACGCCCGGCAGAACCGGCATTATACTGTCAGTAGAGCTAGAGAATTCATATGCAGTCAACCAACTTGAACATGTAAGAGGTGAACCTGATGCCAGCAGACGAGGTGAAAGAATCCACAGGTGAGCGACAGAACAAGATAAATCTGACTTACGAACTGTTTATCCTTTTTCTATCGCTGTACGCTATCGTCGTAATCATTCTTGTACAGATTGTACCAATCTCAGATTCTACAATTCGGATTCTGATTATCGTCGATAATTTTGTTGCTGTAGTCTTTCTTTATGATTTTTTCAGACAGCTTTACATGGCGCCCCGAAAACTGAATTATCTAAAATGGGGTTGGATGGACTTGCTCAGCGGTCTGCCCGGTATGTATTACATGAGGCTTCTGCGCATTGGCCGGATTATTAGAACCAGGAACGAATTGCGCAGGACGACAGGTCGTTCTACATGGGAAGCCTTCAAACACCACCGCGCTGAAAGCGCGGTTCTGACAACAACCTTTGGCCTCTTTTTCCTAATTCTCTTCGCAAGTATCCTGATATTAAATGCGGAAGCCGATTCGCAAAACGCAGTCATTACGGATGCCGAAGATGCAGTCTGGTGGTCGTTCGTTACCTTAACCACCGTCGGCTATGGGGACAAGATTCCAAGCACGGGAGCCGGCAGGCTTATTGGTATCTTCCTCATGACAGGCGGCATCCTTCTTGCTGCCGTTTTCACGGGTTTTGCGGCCTCGTACTTCAACCCAAGATCTGAAAGGGAAATGGAGATGCTAATTGATGTGCGAAGTGAGTTAGAGGAGATCAAACGGTTGCTGGTGGAAAAAAGCGAGAAAGAAAAAGAGCCAGGAAACGAGGATTAACCAACAGGAATCGAAACAGGTGATACACTAAAGTTCAGCCTACTTCTAAGGTTCCGATGCCTACTCGACCGGATGAAATAGGCGGAACTTTTATCTACTTGGTTAAAATGGCGCCATAGAGTGCACAGGGGAGGAAAAAAAGGATGTCGCTAGGAACCATACTTTCAAATTGGGAACGTGCTCGCGCCATATTGATTGAGACGATAGATTGCTTCGAGGAGCAAGAGTTGGCCTACCGGCCGTTTACAGACTCATGGACAGTGCGCGAGTTAATGATTCATATCGCTCACGAAGAGATGGGGGAAATGGCCTATGGGATTATCCAGGAGCTGCCCGAATGGCCTCAAAATTATGATCCTAAAGATTACGAGAAAATCGATTCCATCAAGACATTGTTGGACGAAGTACACACTCGGACGATAGCATATGTTGAAACACTTACATATAACGATCTAGAGCGCGTGGTTGAGACGCCCTGGGGAGCAAGCAATAAATTGGGTGATATGATCGGGCATATCGCCGAACACGAAATTCACCACAGAGGAGAGTTGGCGTTGATACTGGGGCTATTGGGCAAAAAGGCTCCCGACTCTTAAGATTCGGACACCAAACGTGTAACCGCTTCAGTTAGCTCCCTCGAACCCTCTTGCCTGCCAGGCGGAATAGAGAATAACTGCACCAGCCGTTGCTGCGTTTAGCGAGTTCACCTGGCCCCGCATTGGTAAGGCCAACAGAAAGTCGCACCGCTCCCGCACCAACCGGCGAAGACCGCTGCCCTCGTGCCCGACGACTATGCCAAGCGGAAGATTAAGATCAAGCCGGCCCAAAGGCTCCGCTTCTTTAACGAGATCAAGCCCAACAATCCAGACCTCGGCCGCCTTCAACCGCTCGATGGTCTGAACAAGATTGGTTACTTGAGACACAAGCAGGTGTTCGGCCGCCCCGGCCGAATAGACAACTACGCTCGGGGTGATGTCGGGAGCTCGTCGATCCTGGAGAATGACGCCATGCACACCACAAGCTTCGGCCGTGCGCAGCAGGGTGCCAATATTCTGCGGGCCATGTAGCAGATCCAGTAAAAGGAGGAATGGCTTTTCGTCTCGTTCCTCTGCCACGGCCAATATTTCGTCAACCTGGCAATATTGGTATTGGCCCACCTCCAACACGACACCCTGGTGGCTGCTGTCTCCAGCCAGATCCGTAAGCTGGCTTTTATTTATCGTTTCTACCGCGATTCCTTTTCGCTTAGCGGCGTCAAGGAATACATCAGCCTTGCGCAGCTCTTTCTGAATCCAGAGCCGGTGCAAAGTCCTACGACTTCCTTTGAGAGCCTCCAGTACTGTATTACGACGAAAGAGATACTCGACCAATTATAGCTCCCTATTCGTTGTCCAACTCCGACCTGACCTGCGGTTCTGCTCCAGATAGAGACTTCTCAATGCGCAGGGATCCTGGCGGTTTATGCAGGGTTTGTCTTACCCAATCCTGTCAGCAAAGAAATACTTCGAGCTAGAATATCAGCACTTATTGAACCTGTGGCTCAATCACAGTCAGGGGTCGGGCAAAGATCATTCTGCCGGCGGTTGTCTGAAGCACCTTTGTTACGACAACCTCAACAGAATCGTTCAGGTGATCTCTGCCGTCCTCTATCACGACCATCGTCCCGTCGTCCAAATAAGCCACACCCTGACCGACTTCGCGACCTGCTTGAACAATCTTGACCGATAACCCCTCGCCTGGCAGGAATACCGACTTCACGGCATTGGCCAAATCGTTAATATTGAGCACAGATACTCCCTGTAACTCGGCGATTCGATTGAGGTTATAGTCGTTGGTCATGATCGGACAACTAAGCTCTCTAGCCAGCGCCACCAATTTGCTATCAACCTCGCGCACGTCAGTGACATCCATCTCGGAAAAACGAATCGGAATTGGACAATCCTCTTGCAGAAACTTAAGAACATCCATCCCGCGCCTACCGCGATTACGGCGCATTGGATCAGAGCTGTCCGCGATATGCTGGAGCTCGAGTAGTACAAAGTTAGGCACAAGCAATGTCGCCCGAATGAAGCCAGTCTTACAGATGTCGCTTATTCTGCCATCGATTATTACACTTGTGTCCAGGAGCACAACCTGCTCTTCTCCGGGCTGATCACTCTCCTGAACAGCTTTGCGAATCCTCAGGAAACTAAGGGCAGATCGAAGATCGTTTTGACGGAGGGACAAGACGACGATCGCTAGATAGCATAAGAGCACCACAGCCACCAAAGGCAAAATCTGCCGGAACGGAGATGGCAGCGTCGAGAGTGGTAATGTAAGTAGGCTAGTGGCGATCAAACCTAAGAAGACACCTCCAATGATGGCTACCAATCGTTCCACGGGCATACTTACGATCCGCTTGCGTACCGCCCCTGCTGGTCGCGTGGTGAGATACGGCGTTAGGATAAGCCCAAAGAGAAAACCTAACAGGCCAAAGATAGCGACGTAGAAAACGAACTCTGAATTCAGATCGAGATAAATCGATAGTCTCGCCCCCAGGTAGCCGGCTAACATGGCACCGGCTACTGCACCAATTAGACGAGCAAAAAACTCATTACTTAATCGCATAAAATAATCCTGATATAAATACAAAAAAGGCGAACGCAACCGCGTTCACCTGAGTGACCAAACATCGATCAAGAGCTATTCACACTCCAAATAACCAGGCTTTATGAGGAGTTTACTTTATCGAATAATTAAAAACTCTCTTGCACTGAATCGATATCTATCTGTCTACCTGGATGAAATGCCTGACCCAATAAGGGAAAGAATAAGTCCGGTTTACGCAGGCGAACCGCGTAACGTTAATGTAGCACAGCGAATATTTATTATCAAGTGTACTTACATACTATGGAGCGCAAGGAGGTGTGAATGGAGTTGGACAAAGCATTCGACCAACCCCACTCACAAACGGGAAGAGGATAGAACATGGGTTCTAATCCAATAATAGCACAGACGTTCGTAATTCGCCAGAGGATCTGAGCGCCTAAACACGCCCAGAATTCTGTTTTCAGGCTCACATAGCCCCCTTATAGCCCGCCATCTTCGTAGCCGCGATTTCAAAATCGCGTCTTCGCGCCCGCTTTTCAACGGCACCAGCCAATGCTTGCTTCGTCGCTACTGTTTTCCTCCGTACAATCAGACCCACATCTCCGATTCAATGAAAAAAGACATTACCCTAATCTTCACCAGCATCTTCCGGCTCTTCTCCGTCGTTCATTCCGGTTCCTGAGCCGTTATCATCCGGCTCCAGGCCATCGTCATCCGGCTCCCAGACCGTCGACATCCGGCTCCAGACCGTCGACATCCGGCTCCAGACCGTCGACATCCGGCTATAGACCATCGTCATCCGGCTATAGATCATCGTCGTCCGGCTCTGGATCATCGTCATCCGGCTCTGGATCATCGTCTTCTGGCTCTGGATCATCCTCTCCATCGTCATCGGCTGTAGAAGTTGGCAACGGCGTAGTGGAAGCCGGTGGCGATGGTGTAGTCGTCAAGGTTCCCGTGGGCGTTACCGATTCTGTCGGGGCAGGGCTAGGTTGTGGAGTTTCGCTTGGAGTAGGTGTGGGAGTCTGATCTGTTTCTTCTGATTCCTCACTGATATTAGGGGTCGGGCCGATATCAGGAACCGTTATCCCACCAGCCGTGATAACGATTTCTATCCCGGTCAGCTGTCCACCAGACGTCCGGCCTGTAACAAGCGCCATATGACCCACCCGCGGAACGCCCTCGATCTTAGTAGCCGGTACTACCCGTATGTGTAATCCGGCGATGATCCATGATTCGTCTTCAATAACCTCGACAAAACCGCTGAACTCAACCGATGCCGTTTTGCCCTCCTTAAGCAGTGCATTGATCTCTTGTATCCGCTCCTGATCAAATTGCATATTAAGGGATTGCCGGGCCTGGGAATCGATTGTAAGCGAAAATCGTAAATCCTCGACCGCCCGCTTGGCGCCATAAAGGGCGTCACCGGGAATCGCAGATTGTGAGGCAACAATGAGCCCGGCGGACACAATGACCAGAATCATGACCAATGGGGCAACCGACAGCGCCAGTCTTCTAAAGATGCCGGCGAACGCTTTTGGTCGTTCCGCTCCGGCTTTCAAGGCTTCGGCCCGGGCAAGAAATTGTCTCTTGGAAGTCGCTTGGGCTTCCAAAGTATGGGCAATCTTTATCCGGCTCAATCGAGACACCGTCTCTAGAACTGGCTGAAGTTCCTCTCTGTGCTCCGGGAAATCTGCCAGAATCTTATTAACCGGCTCGCCATGGCTGAAGGCATCGAGCGCTTCGATCAATACACGTTCATCAACAGTGCTCATTGACGAATGCTCCGAGGTTCGAGAATGCGAGAGAGAGAAGCAACTGCTCGAGCTTGGAGCTGCTTTATTGCTCCTTCACTCTTGCCCATTAATTGGGCTACCTCGCGAATTGGCATTTCGTAACCAAAGCGCAGGGCAATGACTTCCTGCTGGTCCTGAGTAAGCCCTTTCATTGCCGCATGGAGGGCTTCCAGGTTCTGTTTATTCGATATGGCTTCGGCTGGACCCGGCGCTGAGCTCTCAATCGTCTGGGATAATTCGACCTGTTGCATACGGTAGTTTTTTCGGTGATGATCGGCCACAACACGCGATGCAACCCCGTATAACCAGCCTTTGAGAGTGTTCTTAGGTGCGCTCCGGTCCCTAACCGCGCTCAATAGTCTGGTGAAAACCTCGCTGGTTAGATCCTCGGCTGTTTGCAGATCGCCTACACGATAAGAGATATATCTAAAGATGGCCGGGTAAAAGGTGTCGTGAACCTCTTCAAGAGCCGCCGGATCTAACCGCCGGACTCTTTCCAACAAATTTAAATCACCATGCACGACGAAATGATGCTCCGTAATCTTGTGAAAGGGATTCGCAATCAGGCAATTCCTGCGCAAACCTTGTTGCACATCAACCCACCCGCCAAACAGATTCCTGATGGCGAAAGATGCAGCCGATCCACCTGTATATATCGCTGGTAATCTGCATCTACTAGGCTTTGAAAGCGCATGATTATAGCAGAAGGGGTATTGGAGAGGAAACGCGTTCCCCATGTGGAGAGAAGTCAAAGGTAATTCCTGACGACGCACAAGCAAGCCAATGGGAGACAGGAATCGTTTTCCCCAGCTTACTCGGCTGATTTTTTCCCGCTAGATTCGTGTTGCCTAACACGACAGCAGAAAGATAGACAATAATCTAGCACTGATGTCGTAAAAATGAGGGAAAAGTAACTGGCTCGACCCCGTTAGTCGATATGGCGTCTTGCTGACAGATCTTGACTATTGGGACTGGGTCGGCGCTTCTGGTGTGCTGGTTCCCGGCGGTGGAGTGGGTGTTGGCTCGGGAAGCACGGTGCCCGGTCCATACTGATATATATTTTGCCAGGGGATGTAATGGCTCACGAATGTATCGAGGCGAATCAACTCCCCGTAAACGTTATAGACTGCGCGTTCAACGGCTACATCGGCGCCGTCGACGGCCCAATCGACTTGCTCTATCTCACCCTCTACCAATTCTTCATTAAGCTCCCACAGGTCAGGTTTGGCGGGTGTGATATTCTCTATCACAGGACCTTCTTTGACCACGGTTCTGCCCATACTCGTACTATAAAATTTGAATGTTAAGGATGAATTTGCTTCATTATAGTAATTCTCAATGAGCAAGTGGTGGGGTGTGTCATTTATGAAGCGTAAATCAACCAGAGGGGAGTAAACTGTGGCGTCCATTCCTGGCCCTTCGCCGTCATCATAATAGCCTACCCTGTAGCCATGTTCCCAACGTTCCACAACCGGAAAGCCGCCCCAAAAAGCCGCCTGAAAAGCGGTGGTGCTTACCTGGCAAACACCGCCCCCAACTCCTTCTATTGTCCGGCCTCCGTAGATAATCAGGCCCGTCTCATAACCTTGCTCGGCGCTGACTTCGCCCAGAAACTCATTAAACGAAAACTCCTCGCCAGGAGCTATAACGATCCCATAAAAGTTAGACGAGGCACGTGCAATGTTGTGCTTACGCTCGCTCGACGATCCGTAGAACCAGGTTGTGCTCTCGCTCACCAGTTCAGAAATACTTAAATCGGCCGCCGCCGCTCCCGAATGGACCGTCGGAATAATCTCATTCAAGACGAACGGCAGGGATCGATCAGCCGTCGTTACCTGGCTTATGAATTGTTCTGCCGTTGCATCTACGTCCAATTCACGACCGCTTGTATGCGGCTCCACTAAGACAAGCTCGCGCGTTGCGTCGTCAAAATAAAAACGCGCGTTCACAGGATCCCGGTATAATATCTCCCGGTATGATTCTAACCAGGCCCGAACGGCATTCTCATCCAAGTAAACTTCGGTGGTCGCTCTGCCCTGTTCGTCTTCCACCGTCTGAATCCGAACCCACTTTAATAACTCCTCAACCGGCAGGCTGACTCTCTCAAGGTCAACTCCCGCCAGAGGCTCCTGCAAGTAAAGGGCCATCGGACTACTCATGATGTACTCCAGCTGTTCAGCTGAACTACTGGTGTCATATATCCGGGGCTGGGTTTCATGAATTAGCAGCTGAATCTGGGCCTCGCGCAAATTGGTAACAGGGAAAATGAGTCTCTCCCGCGTGTCATTAGCATCCAGGCTCCGACCTACCTGTGCCGTAGTGAAGCCGACTTCGCTACCGTTATACGCCAGGCTGGCATCCGCAGCTGGTTGGTAAATATCATCCGCTATTCCAGCTACGGCAAGATCAAGCTCCCCTTCATCAAAGACAACGATAGGTGCCAGTTGGCGACCATAATACCAGCTATCGAACTGCTCAATCAGTCTATTAAATGGTCCGCCGGTACGCCCAATCTCGAATGCCGTTTCGACGGTCGTTTCAACATCAAAGGCTAGCCCGAATTCCGAGGGAGATCGCTCCCATTCGTCGCCTGACTTGGGATCAATCAGTAGAATGGATTCCTGTCGTGGATAGGGAAACGCTCCTTCCAGCTTTTGCGTAGCCTCCCGTTCTGAAAGTCCACTCAGATCCTGTCCCCATATTGTCACACCAGTATAGATTCTATCATCATGCCTTTGCTGGTATAAAGTTATCAACAGAAACAAAAGAATACTGGACAAAACAGTCGCGGTGGCAGGAACTACTAAAAACCAGCTCAATTTGCGGCTGATATTCGAAGATCGTGGTTGGGGGGCGGTACTGGTCGCTTGCATAGCTATCTTAATCAGAACGGCTAGCCGTCTAGCGTCGAATCACAACTATATCACTGCAGAGAGCTAGCGAGGGTAATACTTATCACAAACTAAGGGATTGTCGCTTACTGTTCGCGAGTCTCCTCCTTGCGTTGGCTTCACTAGGATCGTCAATAATTCTAGCTGGTACGAATTTGTAACATGCCAATGAACCGTAAAACTAATCTGACAAGCCGCTATCAAGAGCGAGGGTTAATGATCCAACGAGTTACGAGGAACATTCAATGACTTAGGGGCAAAATTGAACGACGTAATTCAAGTTATACGTCGCGCCTGGTGAATAACCAGAGAGCGAGGGCCATCAGGGCAACCACGTATACAATTGAGTAGACAATCATAACGTTACTAGGCTGGGCGGTGACACTAAACGGACCCGCAAATTCCAGACCACCGGTAACCCCAGAGTCAAAAAGTGTTGTTGCTTTTCGCCATAGTGTCTCCGTTGGCATGAGGAGACTCGATACGATCCCGATGTTGACGGCCATTTCGTTGCGAAAGACGGCTCCAATCTGTTCTACCCAGCCACCGATAAAAGCTAATCCAAACAGCATAAATGCCAGGGCGCCGTTAGCTAGTGTTGAAAGCCGCGTGCCACCGGCGATGCTAATAGAGAGACCAATTAGCCCCTCAAGGAATATGAGACCGAGTCCGAGAGGGATGTTGTTAAGGGTGAATCCGGATCGTAGATATACGATTAGAAGCACACCACCGGGCAGGAACAGGACGTAGACGAATACAATGAGCGCGTACCCCAACCATTTGCCAAAAACAAGCTGCCACCGGTCGATCGGCTTGGTCAACAGACTTTCAATGGTATGCGATTCAATCTCGCCAGAGATGGTTGCTACCGAGATAAGAACTGACATCATGATGACCAAAAAGTTGGTAGCGTACAAACCAGCTAGCGACATGAAGAGGAAAGGCGCTCGAAATTCATCCGGGGTCATCGCCTGGCTGATATCCAGGTACACGAAATGGAAGCCAAGCCCAAAAACCACCAGAAACGCCAAACCCATTAAAGCGCCGATCCAAAGAATTCGGCGACGTTGGGTCTCACGAATGGTCAAACGGGCAATAGTCGGGATCGTCATCTATCTGATTGTGGATACTCTATCTAACCGGAAGAATACGATGCAGCCTCAGAACCTGATACTTCGGCACAGGAGGTGGGCAAACAGCGGGAGATATCAGGCATCGTACATCTCATCGCCAACGATCTGTAAGAAACGCTCTTCCAGAGACTGCCTCTGCGGGCTAAGCTCATAAATCTCCTGTCCTTGATCAACAAGCCAATTAACCAATTCGGGGATGCGGTCTTCATCGGTCAGGCTCATGTGAATCATGCCATCACTCTGATCAAGCTGGACACCAGAGCCAAAATCAGTCAATCCATCCAGAATTTCAGACCGGGGATCACCGATGCGCAGTACGATCTGAACACTCTCGCTGGCCAACTCTTCCAGGGAAGCAACGCGAAGAATCCTGCCTTGGCGAATGAAAGCTACCCGGTCGCAAGTAAGCTCGATCTCACTGAGCAGGTGCGAATTGATGAACACGGTAATTCCTTTTCCCCTTAAATCTCTGATAATGTCTCGAACTAGTCGACGGCCAAGAGGGTCAAGGCCTGAGGTTGGTTCATCGAGGAAAACAAGATCAGGTTCGTTTAAAAGTGCTTGGGCCAGGCCAATGCGCTGAAGCATGCCCTTTGAAAAAGCCGACAATCTTGAGTTGGATCGTCGACCGAGACCAACAAGCTCAAGCAATTCGGGAATTGCCTTAGCCAGTCTTTCATTGTCCATTCCATACAGACGACCGTGCAACTCAAGGAATTCGGCGGCCTGTAACCATTCATGGAAACGGAAGTGCTCGGGCAGAAAACCGATCCGGGCACGTACTGACCGGTCTCCCAGCGGCTTACCCAACAACGTCGCCGTGCCGGAAGTCGGATGGAACAAACCCATCAACATCTTTACAGCGGTTGTCTTACCTGCGCCGTTCGGTCCCAGGAAACCGAAGACTTCACCCCGGTGAACCTCGAGCGACAGGTCTTCTACGGCGACTTTTCTGCCGAACTCTTTACGGAGCCGGCGTGTATCAATGGCGAGTTGCGATGGATACGTCATATGGCAAATGAATGGCCTAATTACCCGAAAGTCAGCGGATTCAATTATCCTCAAATCTCCGCTGACTGGCCTGCATTCTCACGAATAGGTCACTTTACCAGAGACTGTCTGCGATCTCCACCAAATCGTCAACCCCACTGCCGCTAAGAACATAAACCATGCCATCTCGTTGCCAGAGAAGAGCGCTGTGCTGTCCGTCCAGGCTGCTAAAAGCTATTCCAGCTACTCCAGCAATCTCTACCTCGTTAAAAGAAGCGATAGCTTCAGGTATCGGCAACAAAACAGTGCTGGTCCAATCTATTGTTCTGGATAGCCGGCGGGCCTGGCTCGAGTCCATGCCCAGCGCCTGTAACAATGCCTCACCCAAGGCCGCCGTATCGACATCATCAGGGTATTCAACCAGAGGGCTCGGAGACTGAGTCAGCATGGTTCCATCTGGCCAATTCTGACTAACGCTGGTGTAGACGGTAATATCCACTGTCGCATTATCAAGACTGTCCGGAATAAGATTTGGATCGGCTCCTGCAGCTCGCATCAAAGCTCGGGCGTTCTCTACGTCAATCGTCAGACGTCCGGAGCCCCCGTCGATCAGATAAACTTCAGCTGGTGCAGAGAGTTTGGAAGGCGAAAGCGCCTGCCAACCGGTTTCAGATTTGACATCATCCAGCGAAGCTACCTGCTCGGCAGGACCGGGTTCGTCGAACATCTCAATATCGCCTGGATATAGACCCGACTGTGCTACCTTACTTAGGATAGCAAGTTGTTCGGAAGATATGGAGATAGGTGCGAACTTCTGAACTCTAAAGAGACCAAGAAAATCGCTGGCAGCGGCCCGAACGCCAGGTATGCTTAAGACAACTACAAGTAGGATGAGCACAGAGAGAGTAGCCCAAACATATTTTCGACTTAACATTGTTGACAACCTCCCATAAGTTGACATCTTATTATCTAGATCGATTCGATGTTTAACCCTAGCTAATGCCTGAGAGGCAGGTCTGGGCGCCTCGGAAGCGACCGGCGCCAGGGAATGGAGCGTATCGAGAACATCTTTCATTTCGTTTTCGTTATCAGTCATTGTCTTTTCTCCAAACCGGGTTCTCTAGGGTTCTCCAAGAAACCTATTCCTGCCCGGAGATCTCCTCCTTGTAAACACGCCGGAATGCATCGGTTGCTCTTGCAAGCAACGAGCCTACTGAGCCAGGAGACACATCGCAATATTCAGCGAGCTCGGCATAACTGAAGCCCATCTGGCGCAAGATCAACAATTGAGTTTGGCGTCTGGGCAATCTTGTGAGTGCTGTCCGAATCTTCGCCTTGGTTTCGGCCACTGAAACCACATCAGCCGGGTCGCTGGGACTCTCGTCTGAGTCTGGGACTAGTAGCCGATTTCTCGTCCAGCGGCGTTTCCGGCTGCGAATGTGGTTATAAGCCATGTTTGTGGCTACTCTATAGAGCCAGGCGCTAAGATTGTGGTTGCTACGGCTATCAAATGGTTGGCGGTAAAGCTTCAAGAAAACTTCCTGAGTGACATCCTCTGCTTCCTGCCGGTTACCGATGAGTCGAAAGAGTAAACCGTAAACCCGATCGTAGTGTCGGAAAAACAGGATATCGAAGGAGGCCTCATCTCCGTGACTGAGACGTTCTAAAAGTATGCTGTCTGAGAGTGCGGTCATACCGCTTCCTTTTGTATCCTCTTTGGACATGCCCTATGCACCCTTCTAAACACCATCGTTGCCTTTTTTGTGACAACGATCATCGAATACCTCAATGGCCCCGTTGGGCAGATTCGATTCGCAATCCCTGAACGATGGCTCGCAGATCGAGCTAACAACCATTGTTTCTCTTCTAACTCTTCTTGTGGATCGGATTTATACCTGGTCCAGGTATTGGAGAGCGAGCTGAAGGCGTGCGTCCAGATCACTTACATCGCGGGGAATATTTTGTAGCGCCGTCTGAGCCTCGACAATGCTGAATCCAAGGCCGGTAAGCACATCAATAACGTCGGTATCGATATCTTGTACAAGGGGAATCTCAACCGCATCAGCCGTTAGATCGAGCTTATCGCGCAATTGAAACATAATTCGCTCAGCGGTCTTTTTGCCAATGCCCGGTACTCGTTGGAGAACAGCTGTTTCCTCGCGCATTATTGCGCCCCTGATCACCTCGGAACTCAACGTTGATAGAATCGACAACCCCAATTTTGGCCCCACGCCGTTGACGTCAAGAAGAATCTCAAATAAACCCAGATCTTCTTCAGTCTCAAAGCCGAACAATGACAGCTCTTTCTCTCGAACGATCAAGTGTGTCTGTAGGCTGATGGAACGTCCAACACCGCTAGCCTTCTCTAAAGCGCCACGAGGGACGTAAACCTTGACGCCAATTCCTCCCACGCCGATCACAAGATGGTTCTGATCGATCTTTTGAACAATTCCGCTAATAGATGCAATCATATTCAACACAGCTCCCTTCGAACAAACCGATATCTCTTCTGCGTTGATACACGGTGCCTACCAAATCGCCGTCAGCTACGTGTATCACGCCTATACCCTGGATATTCTACTAGGACGATCTACCTGGTCAACCTCTGTATTCCACCTTTACTATAATGCAAGTCTATAACAATAAACAGAAAATATGCCAGTGTGGAGTTACTGCGAGACCAGGAAAAGAGAGATTGCTTAGTCAGATGATAGGACGTACAGTATTGTTTGAAACGCGGCCAGATTTCTCCTATTGAATCCAGAGGAAAGATAATTGTGACCACCGAAGATAAGAGGAGCAGGCTTTTTTTCTACAGCTTCTTCGCTTTCCTAGCAGTTTTAACTTTTCTGCTAATCAGACCTTTTATAAGCGCCATTGCCGTTGCCCTGATTACTGTCGTGCTGCTGAGGCCCATCTACAGATACCTCATGCAACGAAACTGGGTCAAAGGTCGCCGTCGCGTTGCAACAACGTTGACTATTGTCATTTTTTTCTTGCTGATCATCATACCCCTACTCATTATTGGTACCCTAACAGTCAACCAGATCCGCACGCTTATCGAACTCATCAACTCCGGTGAATTAGAGAGCTTGCTCGCAGACGTCCTGGTTAGATTTGAAGAGTTTAGTCAACAAGCCATGACAAGTCTCCAGATTGACGAAGACCAGGTAGCCGAAGAGCTACAGAAACTGGCCAGGGGAGCATTAAACTGGATATCAAACCAGGCTATCAGTCTAGGCTCCTCGCTGCCAGATCTCTTCTTCAGCGCCTTAATTTTCCTATCCTTATTGGCTACACTTCTACCGGCCACCGATGCCCTGAACGCACGAATAAAAGAATTGACTCCGCTCGACGTCTCAATATATGATCTTTATCTGGCCAAAGCTCGGGCCATGACTATTTCAGTAATTAAGGGCATCTTCCTCCTGACGATCGTTCAGGGGCTTCTCATGGGCATTTTCTATTGGTTGGCAGATATTCCCTTCGCATTTTTCTGGACAATACTCTCTATTGGTTTTGGCGTTTTGCCGGTCGTAGGGATTAGCTTCGTCGCCGTTCCGATCGCCATAGTCGCCGCACTCTTGGGAAACGTTTCCGCCGCGATAATCATTCTTATCGGTTTCTACGTCTTTGTAAACCCATTGGACGTTATCCTAAGACCCCGGCTAGTCTCCAAAGAGGCTTACCTGAACTTCACCTTGATGCTCCTAGCCATCTTCGGAGGCCTCAAAATTGCCGGTATGTTGGGCATGATCTACGGTCCAGTCATCATGATCCTGTTCCTAACAACCTTAGAGGTCTATCTCGAACGCTTTGCTCCGGAAAAGAAACCATCCGTAGAACTGTTGGAGGAGGGGGAGACGGAGCAAATCGCAGAAATTGAAGACGCTCTAAGTGGTTCGGAGGAACAGGGAGATGTGAGGGAGATGGCGGACGGCGACGACGACCTTGCTGATTCCTGACCTTAATACACAGCTCCGAAAATCAAATAACAGAAGACCCTACCAGACTATCGCGTGCAGAATTATGGTGCCTCGTCGTACAGAGCCTGATAACGGTACCATTGGTAGTGAGTCAAGGCCACTGCAAGGCCATCAGCTGCGTCGTCAGGCCGGGGGATCTCCTCCAGTTCAAGCATACTCTGGACCATAAACTGGACCTGCCTTTTGCTGGCATTACCGTAGCCTGAGACGGCCTCTTTGATCTTTGGGGGTGAATATTCGGCAACCGGAAGTCCAGCATTAGCCAATGCGAGAAGCAACACGCCCCGAGCCTGACCGACACTGATGGCGGTTGTGATGTTACGGCCAAAGAAGAGTTGCTCCACGGCGGCCGAGTCCGGTTGGTACTGGTCTATGAGACGATTGAGTTCGCTATAGATAATCTGAAGCCGCTCGGCCGTCGTTCCATCTGCAGGCGCCGTCTTGATGACCCCACAGACGACCATCTTCACCTGGCCATCATTCTCCTCGATGACCCCGTAGCCCACACTTGCCGTGCCGGGATCGATCCCTAGGATTCGCATAGTGAGGTCCAGAGGTTTGCTGTCATAGTTGCCTTATCTGGCGCTCTTCCTCTTAGGCTACTTCAAGTATGGCCATTGCTTCGTCACTGATTTCTAGCGCGGTATAGACATTCTGGACATCGTCCAGATCTTCGAGGACCTCAACCAACTTCATGACTTGAATCGTCTGTTGCGCCTCTAAACCTATAGGGTTGGTTGGGTCAAAGATCACGCTCACTTCACTGATCTTATATCCAGAATCTTCGAGCGCGGTGCGGACGTCCTGGAGAGTGTCTAGATCCGTGTAGACCTCAGCCACGCCGTCTAAGAACACCACATCGTCGGCACCAGCATCGGCCGCCACCAGGAAAATCTCATCGGCATCGAACTCATCAGAGATACTGATAAATCCTTTTCGAGTGAATTGCCAGGAAACAGCGCCCGCCTCAGCCATATTTCCTCCCTGTTTATTAAAGGTATGGCGGACTTCCGCTACGGCCCTGTTCCGGTTATCCGTTACGACTTCAATTAGGACACCAACTCCATGGGGCGCATAACCCTCATACACGATCTCCTCTAATTGGCCGCCCTCGAGCTCCCCAGTGCCCCTCTTAACGGCACGTTCGATGTTGTCCTTTGGCATATTGCCAGCCCGGGCCTTGTCAATCGCCATCCTTAAGCGGACATTGCTAACAGGATCGCCACCTCCTTCCCGGGCGGCAACGGTGATCTCCTTCGCCAGTTGTGTAAAGATCTTGCCTCGTTTGGCGTCAGTGGCCGCCTTCTTGTGTTTTATGGTCGACCACTTTGAATGTCCAGACATCTTATCCTCTCCGCCAGCGCCTGATATAAGCGATCAATTGAGCATTTAGACCTTAGTAACCTGGCCATCTACAGAATTTGAAGTTACTTCGCACAGGTGTTGGCGCTACCAGGTCATTATACTTCAATTCCCATGGGCTTTAAATGGCGCGCGTCGACTCAAAGCAAATGTCACCAAGACACCAGATATCGAAGCATCAGAAAGAACACACCTGAGGCCACTGCAGACGAATCTTGGCCCTAAATATTGGCCACTCAATCTGCCTTCAATAGCATGGACCAAAGCCAGAACTCTAAACCCAGCATGGAGTAAGAGATTTCCAGCACTAGTAATGCCTGAAAGATGCTGGTTAAGGCCGTCCACATTCAGTAGGGCCAGCTTTGAACTACAGATGTCAGTCTCACTTAGGTTATTCCTGCAGAAGCTGCAGGCCGATTCGCAAACCCAGGGCTATGACGATCAAGTTACCCAACACGGTGGCAAATATCTGGAAACGAATCGAGAAATACCTCTTGGCCAATGCCCCGGTTCCAGCCAATAAAGTCTGCCATGACAGGGAAGCCAGGCCTGCACCGATAACAAAAAGAAGACGATCCAGATGCGTTATAGTTGCGCTAGCGTCCCGTCCCAAGATCAGGGCAGCAAAATAGACCACGGTTAATGGGTTCAGAATAGTTAAACCGAAAAACTTGGCATAAGTTAAAAGTAAACCACTTTCATTACCAGGATTGGGTTCGGCTCGTTTGATGCCGCGGTCTGATCTAGCTTTCCATAGACCGTAACATCCAACAGCCAACAGAACCAGGGCGCTGACAACGGTCAGACTCCGGGCATAGGGCGCGATAATCGAGGCCACAGCCGCGCCGACAAGAACAGCCACCACGGCATATAACAAGTCGACAGTGGCTGCACCCGCTCCCGCCGCAAAACCAGTTCGGAATCCTCTACGCAGGCTGGCCTCGACAATCAGAATGGCTATCGCGCCAACCGGAATAGCGATTCCATACCCGGCAACCATACCTTCCCAAAACGCTAACATGCGAGGAGACTCCTGAGTCGCATCAGTCCGTTACTAGGTAATTGATATGGTCATACAGAGGCCTGGGTCTCTAGTCAACGTTCTTGACGGGCGTTTTTCCTGGGAACATGGTTTCTAATAATTGCGGGGCATAGCGACGAGCCATATCGCTGCTAACACTGTTGCTCTTGCAAATTTCGCTGAATAACCGGCCGCTGGATCTCCATCGTCTCTCCTGGGTTTGGGGATCCATCTCTATCAGGCCGAACCGTTGCGTCCAGCCCCGTTCCCACTCGAAGTTATCCACAAGGCTCCAATGATAATAACCCATAATCGGGTAGTTGAAGCTTATGGCCCGCCAAAGCTCCCGTAAATGGGTCAAAATATACGCTGGACGCAGATTATCGGTGGCATCAGGCAAACCATTCTCAGTGATGTAGATCGGCTTACCGTGCCGCATATTACTCTGAATGATCGTAAATAGGTCGCCTGGATAGCTGCCGGAAGGTTGATCGCCGTCTATCATCACGCCATTGGGTCCTTGTTCCTCGTACAGCCGATTACCTCTCGGCGGGAAGCGCACATGGGCCCGCGAATAGTAATTAATACCCACGAAATCGAAAGTATGAGCCAGATCCTTGATAATTCCCCTACCAACTGGCCAACGCAGGCGGCCGCTAGCCATGCTTTCCATCCAGGAATCGTTGAACAAACGGGCCACGCGTCCGGCCCACCAGGCATCGAGCCAGTTTCCATCCTTCCGGGGTATGATCGCCCGAAAGTGTTTGGCGACGCCAACCAAAGCATTTGGATAACTTTCTTTGATCGTATGGTAGGCGGCCGCATGGCTTCTAAGCATGTTTCCAATGGCGCGCCGTCCTTCAAGCCACCCACGAGTCTCCGGCGCAGGAAACGCGTGCTGCAAATACCGGGCGAGAACATAAACCAGCGGTTCGTTGAATGTGACCCACTTTGGTATTAAGTCGCCTAGCTCGGCCACGACCTTATCCGTATATCTTTGGAAATAATCGACCACAAGGTCAGTGCTAAAATCACCCTTTTCTACGAGCCACAATGGATTGGTGAAATGGTGCAGCGTGACCATGGGCTCTATCTCGCGGTCATGCAGTCCCTGGAGCATCTCTCTATAGCGTTCAATAGCCACCGAATCGAAGGCGCCTGGCTCTGGTTCAATCCGGCTCCACTCTAACGACATCCTGTGCGCGTTGGTGCCCATCTCCTTGGCCCGGTCGAAATCGGCCTCGGCATTCTCCCACCAATCACAGGCGACGCGAGAATCACCACCATCAAGAATATGGCCCTCCTCCTGTTCCCATTGCCACCAATCATTATTGACGTTGTGTCCTTCCACCTGGTGGGAAGACGTAGCCGTTCCCCATAAGAAGTCGGCCGGAAAAAACATTGTCGCATCAGCCATTGCTCATGAACCCTTGTTATGTTTTGTTGTATTATTTTCCCCCTGATATACTTGGGCATTATATTGTCTTCGACAGCAAGTGGCGAAAGCGACCAATTTAACTGACCGGTCCTTGTCGCTTTTAGGCGCGAACCTCCTGCAGGCTGTCGCTGGAGGTCTGGTTGATAGATTTAGTAGCGAACAGTGGATTCTACTACCCCAACAGAATCGCCCGTATTTACATTCAAGCCATGGAAGAAATTATGGGGCAGAATGGGTTAAACGCCCTGCTCAACCTTACCGGTTTGCAGCATTATGTTGGCAGCTACCCCCCATCAAATTTGAACCAAGAATTCGATTTTGCAGATTTCTCAAATCTGAACCAGGGTGTACTCGATGTCTATGGCAAGCGGGGAGGAGGAGGCCTGTCAATCCGCGCCGGGCGGTCCACCTTCGACCAGGGGCTTAAGGGCTTCGGCGCTTTGGCTGGCGTGAACGATCAGGCCTTTCAAGTACTTCCCCAATCGACAAAAGTTAGAATTGGATTACCTGCGATGGCTAAGATTTTTAGCCAGTTTAGCGATCAGATTTCCCGAGTCGAAACCTTCGACGACCACTATCTTTATTCCATCGACCGCTGTCCGGTCTGCTGGGGTCAGCAGAGTGAAGGACCAATCTGCTACGTAGCCACTGGTCTTCTTCAAGAAGGATTACACTGGGTTAGTGGCGGGAGAGAATTCCAGGTAGAGGAGATCGAGTGCTTCGCCGTCGGTGATGAGGCCTGTATTTTCAGAATCGATAAGGATCCCATCGGCTAAGGATCGTGCAAGACCTGGGCAAGTCAGGTTTTGATTGCGCCTGTATCTGACTAATGAGCAAAACGGTTGTCATCATTCCCACCTATAACGAGGCCAGCAACCTGCCATTGCTAGCCGCGGAGATTTGGGCGTTGATGATCCCCGGATTGTCGATCCTTGTCGTCGACGATAGTTCCCCAGACGGTACTGGTGATATAGCAGATGAACTGGCCAAGCGAAGACCTGGCGAGCTGTTCGCACTACACCAGGATGTTAAATCCGGCCTTGGACGAGCCTACATCGCCGGTTTTAAATGGGCGCTTGCACAAGAGGCCGATTTCGTGATCCAGATGGATTGTGACTTCTCCCATTCCCCTAAGCATATCCCAGAAATGCTTCAGGAAATTGAGGGCTCCCATCTTGTCGTCGGATCCCGTTATGTACCTGGAGGTCGGGTTGACGAACATTGGGGCTTCGGCCGCTACCTGATGAGCTGGTGGGCAAACGCCGTCTATACCAGGATTATTTTGAACTTGAAAGTAAAGGACGCAACTTCCGGATTCAAGTGCTGGCGAGCAACAGCCCTACAGGCTATCAATCTCGATGCTATTCATTCTAATGGGTACAGTTTCCAGTTTGAAATGGCTTTTCTGGCCGAGAAAATGGGATACAGGATCGTGGAAATACCCATTTATTTCGAAGACAGGCGCATCGGCCGGTCCAAATTGACGATTCCGGTCAAGATTGAAGCCATCTTCAGAGCATGGGAAATCAGATGGCGATACCGGCGCCTGCGAAAAGCCAGGCCGCCGGTCGATGATGCCGTAAATAAGGGCGTCCGATAGCCATGATGAGTCGCTGTATTGGCCCTGCTTTCCGCGATTCTCAGTGAATGAGCCGCCTGAGACCCTATAGAAGAGACATCATTATTGCGGCAGGGTTCTTCATTCTGCCGCTTCTCCTCTTTGGCGTCGTTTCTTTTGGCGGCCAAACGATGCTCCCGGCTGACAATCTATTTCAATGGCAACCATGGGCTAGCCAGGCCGCCGATCTTGGAGTCGACCAACCACACAACAGCCTGCTCAGCGACCTGATTCTCGAAAATTACGCCTGGAAACAATTCATAGGCCAGAGTGTCAGAGATGGCGAAATCCCTCTCTGGAACCCTAACCTGTTTGCCGGAACCCCGTTTCTAGCTACGGGCCAAAACTCGGCCTATTACCCCTTTAGTGCTCTTTTCGTCCTCCTGCCCTTACCAAGTGCTTATGGCTGGTACACAATCAGCCAGCTCTGGCTAGCGGGTGTATTGACTTATGTGCTAGGACGAGTCCTCAAGATGCGGAGGTCAAGCGCCGCCGTAGCCGGACTGATATACCAGGGATCTGGATTTCTACTGGTCAGCAGCGCCGTATTTCCGATGATCTTGGGCGCCGCTGTTTGGCTGCCCCTCTTGCTGGCCTCGGTGGAGATGATCATTCGCAACGCCACCAGCCGAAAGACCGCCGGAGGTACTTTGCCCTGGGCCGCGCTTGGTGCGCTAGCCGTGGGAATCCAAATTCTCGCCGGTCATATTGAGATCACCTATTACACTCTGCTGGTGCTTGCATTCTTCGCCACCTGGAGATTAGGTACCAGGGCTTACCAGCTCGCCAGGAAAGATGATGACGATAAACCGGTTTCCACCGCCGGCTTAGACACAAACACACCCCGGCGTTGGCCCCTGGCACTTCTTAAAGCAGTGGGCTGGCTGGCGGGAATGGTCGTCGTTGGTTTTATGCTGGGAGCTGTGCAATTCATCCCCTTTGTCGAGGTCGGACAGGCCAATTTTCGAGAAGGATCGGCCACCCTTGAGCAGATAAGAGGCTGGGCTTTTCCGATCCGGCGGGCCATCACCCTGGCAGTCCCAGATTTCTTCGGCAACCCCGCCGATCACCAGTACTTGGACGTGTTTTCGGGCCAGACAACGCTCTTCAGTACGAACTACTTTGGCCAGGTAAATCCACATGGCGCATTCACCAGCAACTGGGGCATCAAAAATTACGTCGAAGGTGGGATTTATCTGGGCATCCTTCCACTACTGCTGAGCGGTCTGGGGATTCTGTCGGCCTGGACCATCCGCCGCGAGCGCCGGTCAGAGGTTGGCTTCTTTGCGATTCTAAGCCTCTTCTCAATCGCCTTTATCTTCGGAACGCCGCTATATGCCATCCTCTATTACGGACTCCCAGGCATCAATCAGCTTCATTCTCCCTTCCGATGGGTCTTCCCCCTATCATTAGCGGTCGCGGTTTTGGCCGGATTTGGGATGGATTACGTCGCCCAATCGCGACGCAGAGATATAGATCAGGAAGATGGCCAGGGAAAAGGCCAGGGAGAAGGCTCCAGGGCACTGTCTCCATTGCTTTCGATCTTAACCCTGAGAGCCAGGCCATCGCCGGTCACCATCCTTGGCGGCCTTGCATTCTGGAGCGGCGTTTTACTGCTGGTTGGCCTGATTACTTCGCGGATCGGGTTTGCTACTTTCGAATCGACAATAAACCAGGCCTTTCTTAACCTCGAAAGAGCGGCCGACGCTTTCCAGGATGTCCGAGCCTTCTATAGCTACCAGTTTAAACAGTTTCTTATCCTGGCCCTGGTGTTAATTACCTCCGGTCTCGCCCTTCGGGCGAGTCGAAGTGCGCTCCGCTGGCGCAACCGGCCGGTATGGGACATCCTTATCGCTTTTGTCATTGGCCTTGACCTGCTCGTCGCAGGTTATGGCTTTAACACCGCCGCTGATCCAGCTCTGCTTGACTATAAACCTGAGGTAGTCACCTGGTTGGAGGATCAACCTGGACTTTGGCGGATGACAACCTTTACCCCTCATGGCGACAAGCTCTTCAACGCCAATACGCCCTGGTTGATGGGCTTTCAAGATATCCGGGGCTACGATTCCATCATTCTGAAGGGTTATACAGAGTACATGGCGGCTATTGAACCCCAGAACGAGCTTGAATTTAACCGGATTCAGTCAATCGCCAACTGGGAGTCGCTCGATTCGCCCTTGCTTGACCTGCTGGGCGTCAAGTATGTGGTCAGTAGTGAGCTAATCGAGCTGCCCAAATTAGAGCCGCTCTGGCAAGGGGAGGGGCTGATTGTTTATGAGAACCTGGCTGTCGTTCCCCGTGCTTACACCATCCCAGCCACAGCGACCCTCGTCGTCGACGATGCGCTCGTCGCCATGCAGACCCGGGATCCACGTCAATTCGTGATCGTCGAGCGAGATGATTGGCCATTCGCCGTTCCAGAGAGCTCCGATGGACATCAGCTGACGGCTGCGGAAATTCCTAACTATGGCAACATTGAGGTCAAAGTTCGGGCCTCTGTGGAGGAGCCTTCTTGGCTGGTGCTAAACGATACCTATTTTCAGGGTTGGGATGTGTTCGCCAGTAGCCTCGATGACGCCGGTGTCGCCTCCGGGGACGAGGTTGAACTCGACATTATTCGGGTTAATGGCAATTTCCGAGGGGTCTTGCTCGAGCCTGGAGCGTGGGAAGTACGCTTCCGCTACAGCCCTTTGACTTTCAAATTAGGCGCTCTGACGAGCTTTATGGGCGGGATACTCGTCCTCTTCGCTACCGCCGTATGGGCCTGGCGTCGTTTCTACCGGCCGCAAGGCCCGCTATCCGATACCCTGAGTATCGCCAAGAACAGTCTCGCTCCAATGAGCCTGAATTTATTAAACAGGGCTATTGACTTTGCCTTTGCCGCGTTCTACCTGCGTCTCCTGGGCCCCGCAGATGCCGGAGCGTATGCCACCGCGGTCATAATCGCCGGCTGGTTTGAGATCATCTCTAACTGGGGTCTCAACACGCTGATTATCCGTGAAGTATCCCGCGATAAAAGCCAGGCCAGTCGCTATCTGCTAAATACGACCATCTTGCGCCTGGGCACCGGTGTCATTGCAGGCCTGCCGATATTGTTGTACGTGGTTGGTGTGCGTTCTGCCGGTAACCCTCTCGGCCCCGAAATCACCATGGCCATTTTTCTGCTAATGATCGGGATGATCTTTTCAGGAATGGGCCAGGGTTTTGCGGGTTTGTTCTATGCCTACGAGAAAGCTGAATTCAACGCCGTTATCACCACTGTAACCACCATCCTTAAAGTAGGATTCGGTGTCTTAGCCCTGTTAATGGGTTATGGATTTGTGGGCCTGGCGGCCGTATCCATAGCGGTCAATTTTCTAACCTTAATATTGCTTGCCGGCACCGCCTTCTGGCAGATGGCCTTTCCAGGCCCCTGGCACATCGATCTCGGCCTGCAGCGCAGGATGATCGCCTTGAGTTATCCACTCATGCTGAACCATCTTTTCGCCGTGATCTTCTTCCAGGTTGACGTGCCCATGATGCGGCAGATTAACGGTGACAAAGTAGTTGGTTGGTACAATAGCGCCTACAAGTGGATCAACGCCTTCAACGTCATACCAGCTTTCTTTACTTTTGCCCTTTTTCCCGTCATCAGTCGCCAGGCTCAAAGCGCTCGTTCCAACGCCAGACGCACGTTCCGCATGTCGCTGAAGCTAATGCTCCTGTTGGCTTTTCCCATCGCCAGCTTTACCATGCTTCTGGCGCCACTGATGATCGGCGTATTAGGAGGCCGGGAGTTTCTGCCTGATGGTGCAATCGCCCTGCAACTAGTGGTCTGGTCTATTCCCATTGGTTGGATGAACAGTGTCAGCAACTATGTCCTGATCGCTTTTGGCCTTGAAAAGCGATTGACCGTTGCCTTTGTCATCGGCCTGGGATTTAACGTCATCGCCAATCTAATCTTTCTCCCCCGCTTTAGTTACGTTGCCGCCTCAATCATCACAATCTTCTCTGAAATCGTGCTGCTAATCCTTTTCGCATACTACCTGCGACCGGCTCTCCCTAATGTCGGTTGGTTGAAAATTATCAAACGACCCCTGGCGGTTACGGCTATCATGCTCTGGGCCATGGTATTGGGCAGCCTAATCTCGCCCCTCGTGGGGCTGATCCTGGGTCTTGCCGGCTTCCTTCTTGGACTCTGGTTGCTCCGGCTGATCGGTGAGGAAGAGCAACGAATATTGGCCACTATATTGCCGGCCAGCATTGCTAACCGGTTGCCTATAAACAATAGTGACAGGCAGAGCTAACCAATGCCATCCAAATCAGGACTCTGGCTAGCCAAGAACTATCGCCTGTTCATGGTGCTGGTGCTGCTGATCGCCGCCGCTCTCCGTTTGTACGGTCTGAACAACCTCTCACCCCCAGGGCTCGAACACGACGAAGTCGCTCACTGGTTGATCAACCAGGACATCCTGAACGGCGAGCATGGCCTCTACTTCGCCGGCGCCTATGGTCATGAAGCCGGTTACCATTATCTTCAGAGCGGTTTTATGCTCCTTTTGGGCGACAATGTCCTGGCGCTCCGTTTGCCTTCAGCCTACCTGGGCCTACTGCTGGTGGCGGTTTCCTTCGCCCTGGCCAGACGCATGTTCGACCTGAGAACAGCCGTCTTGTCATCCGCGTTGCTGGCCGTTCTCTTCTGGCCTGTCTTCTACAGTAGGTTGGCCCTGCGGGCCATCTCATTGCCCTTGATGACCGGTTTGTCTGCCTACTTCTGGTGGCAGGGTTGGTTGAAATGGGGACGGGATGGTGGGCTAACGGAGCTGCAAGAGAGAGAAGGAGACGAGAATGAGCTTGGGGGTCAGGGGGAGGGAGCGAGCTCACGGCGAAAGTTTCGGATACCTGGGGCAGGGTACTTCTTATTAGCCGGTCTGATCGCTGGTCTGAGTTTCTACACCTACTTGGCCAGCCGCGTAGTTCCCATCTTCTTCATACTGTTCTCCATCTATTTGTTTGCGGTTCACCGGTCGTCCTTAAGACTGCGTTGGCGGGGCGTGGCCATCTTCTTCCTCACCTATGCCCTGGTCGCTGCTCCTTTAGCCATCTACTTGTTGGCGAATCCAGGGGTGGAATACCGGCTAAGCGAGATCAACCGACCCCTACTCTCTCTAATGGATGGTGATGTCTTACCTGCCCTTGGGAATGCGTTTAGAGTACTTGGGATGTTCGGATTTCAAGGAGATCCACTATGGAGACAAAATGTCGCCAATCTTCCTGTATTCGAACCCATCATAGCCGCTTTCTTTTACATTGGTTTGCTGATCACTCTCTTTCGATGGCGTAAACCACCGTACGCATTCATAATGCTTTGGCTATTGACGGCGACGATTCCAAGTGTTGTTAGCATAGATGCTCCAAGTAGCATACGCATCATTAATATTCTACCTGTTTTGACTATATTTCCGGTTATAGGATTGGAAGTTATTAACTTTTTAAGGGGTTTTTCCACAGTTTTCACCAAGTTATCCACAAAAAACGTCAAAGTTGTGACTATTCTTGGCTTGGTCTTTCTTTTTGGATTGAACATAGTCCCGTAGTAGTTGGGCGACGTTTCAGGAATGGCCTTCCGAAGAGGAGGTGCGCTTTGTCTGGCAGGCCGCACTGACGGATGCCGCTGGCTATTTGGACGAATCCGAATCGAGCGCTCCGGTAGCTGTGGGGGGATGGACGCCCGAAAGCATGGATCCCGCCAACGATGGAGCTCACCCTCATGCGGGAGGACCTGAGTTTGCGCTACTTCGACCCTGCCCAGACGCTCATAATTCCCTAGAGGGGAAGACGCGACCCAAGACGCCCGGATACTCTGGCCAACACTCTTGCCCCTTGATTCTCTCCTGGAAGATGGACTGAGATCAGTGGGAGTTCTGCCTCAGGAACTGGGTAGCATTACCCTTTTCGAAATTACGAATGATGTAGACCCTTCTTCCCCGGCATCAGATCGAAACATCGTTCGCCGGCGAGCTAACTTTCCTTGGCTATGACCAGGCGACACCCTGCTTAATCCTACTTTCCGACAACACCTCTTCCCCCACAGAATGCCAGTTGGTGACCTATTGGCGGGTCGACCGGCCGGCTAGTGGACCACGAAGCATATTTCTCCACGCTCTGGACGATGAGACAATATCGTAAGTCAGGACGACGGCCTGGGTGCACCCGCCGAGCACTGGCAACCGGGCGATCTGATATTGCAGCGGCATACCCTGGAACTGTTGCCCATCGGCCGGAGACCTCGCCTTCCGGCTGGGTATTTACAATCCAGAAACCGGAGTGAGATTGTTGTCCTCTGATGGACAGGAGTTCGTCATACTGTCACTCGACAGTTGATAAAAGAGGCCGCAGCGGATAATCGGCCAACGACTTGTGGAGAGAACAGCTTGCGCTATCATGGCAGCTGTCTGCCCTGAGCAACCCGCTCCCCTGCTCCAGCCCCCGCCAGCATACCCTCTACGATATCTCAGTAATTATCAGCTGAATCTCCCCTGCCAGCGTCTGTGAGGATAGCGAATCCCCAACGTCCGCTCCCAGCAGAACCCGGCCTATGGATGGTCCCTATCGGCGCCGAATATAGGAAAGATTATTCCTCATAAGGATTCTGGCGCAGACAGGCCCAAGTGGTTTCTATAGGCGGACTATTTCCGATAAACATCCTCGCGCTTTACAATTCGCAGTACCTGGACCTGTTTCCCTTCGATATCGTGACGAATCCGTAAATCTCCGACCCGCCAGCGATATTGTCCCGTCTCAGCAGCTCGAACCTTCCGCCCTCTGAATGGTTCAGCCTGAAGCGCGACAAGCGCACGGCGTACTCTCACCTGATCTTGTCGCAACAATCGCCGCATATCTTTGAGGAAACGCCGGGCGATTATCAGGCTGTAGCCCTGGGCGGCCATCAGAGCTCGGTGTTCAGTTCAGGCCCGTAAACCCCAGTTCCTTATCCAACTCCTCGAGCGTAAGTGTGCGACCAAGGTGGATGTCTTCGCGTGCTTTGGCGACACCGGCAAAGTACTCGTCGTTATTCAACTCTTGAATTGTTTCGAGTTCTTCCGTTAGTTCTATATATTGATCCACGCCGATAATGACGGCTCGTGGGTGGCCCATTCGCGTGACGATAAACAGGCTGCGGCCGCGGGCTGCCTCGTCAATCATATGGCCGAAGTTGTTGCTCGCTTCGGTTGCAGATATTGTTTTTGGCATGGGCTTAGAAGCCATCAATTCACCTCCGATCTAGATTTAGCTAATTTAGCTAATTATAGCACATCTGAGGGGAAGAATTTCACGCAGGCGAATTAACTCATAATAAATGTTACTAAGGATCATATCGTTGCCTCAGAAATAATGTTGCCGCCGTCACTATGGACTAAGGCAACATGTCATGAGCAAGAAAAGCAAAGATGAATTGGTCAAACGAATACACGCTTCCTAATCTTCGAGCCAGACGAGCGGAAAGACGCGCATTGTGGACAAGTTTCCGGTCGTTTTATGGTCGGACTTTCATCCAAAATCGCGCTGGCCGTTCTGTTTAGCTGAACTTCGTCACCAGACTCCCCATGCCAAGGCCCCTTCGTGCCGCCTATCTACTCGCCCGGTAGGTCATTCCGACGATGGTCTTTATCCTTGTCCTTAGCCCACATCGAGTTCCTCGCGGCAAGTCTCCCCGTCCAAGATCTGTCTATGCTATAGCTGTAATTTGCAGTTGGACTTCTCCGGCTGGAACCTGGACGGAAACTGAATCGCCAACACTGGACCCCAGCAGCGCCCGGCCGATCGGGGATTGGTTTGAGATGCGCCCGTTGCCTGGATCTGCTTCGTGGACGCCCACAATATGGTAAGTCTCAGGCCCATCCTCGAATCCTTCCTCGACCACGGTTACCGTGCTGCCAACGCGAACCTTATCGGTTTGTCCAACGTTTTCAATAACCTTCGCCCGCCGGAGTGAATATTCCAGATCTTTAATACGACCCTCGACGAAAGCCTGTTCGGCCTTGGCGTAATCATAATCAGCGTTCTCTGAGAGGTCCCCATGGGAGATAGCAATTTCCAATCGCTCTGATATCTCCGCCCGCCGTTCCGTGGCCAGGAACTCGAGTTCTTCTTTTATTTTCTGCAAGCCTTCTTCGGTCACGTAAACTACGTTATCTTCTTTCATGGTCGTTCTCCGTCTCTGTCACCAGAAGAAAGGATAGCAATCCTAATTAACCAGGATGTCTGATTAATTCAGCACAAGCTGCTGATATTGAGGGTTCTTATACAGGAGGGATTAAAATCACACTGCGTGACCGCAGATCTCACCTGTCCGCGATCCATTTTATTCTTAACCTAATTACCCGGGCAGAGGCAATAAATAGCCCCGCTTATCGCGGGGCAGTTACTATAATCAAATTTAGTATAGCCGACGGCCACCGCTTTGTCTAACTCTCTAATCTCCTACCTCATGGAGCCTTCCTGGAATCCGCTCGAAAATTAGCTTGCCTTTATCGTCCCGTCTCAGTGTATTGGATGCGGTAGATAAAGCCGCCCTTGTCGTCGCTGACATATAGGGCGCCATCAGGCCCAATGGCCAATCCTACCGGCCGGCCGCTAGCCTCGCCGCTGTCCTCGTCCAGCCAACCGGTAGCAAAATCCTCTACTGGACCCGACAGCAGGCCATCTTCGACCTCTATCCTGACCACCTTGTAGCCGGTGGGTGTGCTGCGGTTCCAAGAGCCATGAAAGGCTATGAAAAGATTGCCCTGGTACTCACCCGGGAAGGAGTGCCCAGTGTAGAAAGCCAGTCCCAACGGCGCCGAATGGGCCTGCAACCGGGCCGCAGGCCGGGTTACTGTCTCGCAGTCGGTCGCGCTGCCAAAATCGGGGTCCACAATCTCACCCGCATGGCAATAGGGCCAGCCGTAATCGGCTCCTTCGGATACGACACTGATAGTATCGGGAGGCAGGTCATCGCCCATCAAGTCGCGCCCGTTGTTGGTGGCCCACAATTCACCGGTTCCAGGATGAACCGCCAGGCCGACCGCATTTCGCAATCCGCTGGCGAATAGCCGCTCGCCCTGGCCGCCGGGACCATCGTAAACCAAGACGGCCGCCCGGCGGGGATCCTCTTCTTCACAAACGTTGCAGCTTGAACCTACTGATAAAACCATCCGGCCATCAGGCAAGAAAGCCACGGTGCGCGTCTTATGACTGCCGCTATCAGGAATGCCATCCACGACTGTGTCCCGGATATCGGCTCGCCCATCTCCGTCGGTATCCTCCAAACGGATAACGCCCGTTGGCACTCCCGTATACCAGGAACCCTCCTGGAAAACGAGGCTATGGGTCCGGCCCAGTTCTCCTGCGAAGAGCCGAATCTCATCCGCCCGGCCGTCCTCATCCATATCTGGCAGCGAGACAATCCGCTTGTTTCCCCGTTCAGCCACATACAGCACGCCATCTGGGCCGAAAGCGATGAAGCGTGGTTCGTCTAACCCTTCGGCAAAGACAGTAGCCTCAAATCCAGGCGGCAAATCGATCGAGGCCTCTCCCCCAGAACCCAAGACAGGCCGAAAATCTACCCGGCTGGCTATGTAGCGGTATACCAGAAAGCCGCCAATCGCCGTAAGGACGGTTAAGAATAGCATTGCCGCAGAGCAACCACGACGGCTTGTCTTCATAATATCTGGCTTCTCATCCTCATTCTGTCAAAATGCATGGCCATTAAATCGTCCTACTTTACGACGAGATTGACCAGTTTATTGGGAACGATGATGGTCCTGCTGACCGTTTTACCAGTGACATATCGCTGTATATTGGACCTCGCCAGGACCATTTTCCGTAACTCTTCATTGGAGATGCCGACAGGCACAGAGACCTTATCTCTTAATTTGCCGTTGATCTGGATCATGATTGACATCATCTCGGCCGCGATCAAAGTCTCATCATACTCGGGCCAATCGCTCTGGTGAACGGAAATCCCCTCATGACCCAGGACACCCTGCCAGATTTCCTCAGTGATAAATGGGGCGATAGGACACAGCAGGATAGTAATCGTCTCCAGCGCCTCTCGCCATAATGCCGGTTCGATATCAGCCTCCCGCTGATCGTAAAGATAATTCTGGTATTGCATTAGAGCTGCCACGGCCGTATTGAACTTGAATCGTTCAAGATCGTCCGTCACCCGCTTAATCACTTTATGCATCTCCCTCCGGAATTCAAGCTCAACAGCCGAACCGACGTTCACCGTGTCCAGTCCTCTGGACAAGCCCACTCCTGTGGGCAAGTCACCCCGCCAGTCTGCTGGCGCTGTCACCGGGTCACGAACGGCCAGTTTCCAGTAACGCTCCAGAAACCTGTCCACCCCTATGATATGGGTGTCATCCCAGATGACGTCGCCCTCGAAAGGACCGATAAACAAGATATATGCCCGCAACGAATCCGTTCCGTGTTCCTCGGCTACCTCGTCCGGCGTCACCACGTTCCCCTTGGATTTGGACATCCGCAATCCGTCGGAAGCGTGCAAGACGCCCTGGTTTCGCAGCTCGCTAAAGGGTTCCTGATAGGGAACCATACCGGCATCGTGCATTACCTTGGTCCAGAAGCGGGCATAGAGCAGGTGCATCACGGCATGTTCAGCTCCCCCAACATAGGTATTCACTGGCATCCAGTAATCAGCCTCTGATGGCTCAAAGGGGCCGTCTTGATAGTGAGGGCTGGTAAATCGGAGAAAATACCAGGAGGAGCAAGCAAAACCGTCCATGGTGTCTGTTTCCCTATCCGCTGGCCCGCCACATTCGGGGCAAGTTGTTCTGACCCATTCCTCGACCCGGGCTAAAGGCGAACGGCCGTCACCCGTGGGCTCAAAGTCTTCAATATCGGGCAATAATACGGGTAAATCCTCCTCTGGGATGGCGACCGGTCCGCAATCCAGGCAGTGGACTATTGGAATGGGCGCGCCCCAGTAACGCTGGCGAGAGATCAACCAATCCCGCATGCGGTAAGTGATCTGTTCCTTGGCCATTTTGTTGTTTGCCAGCTCCTCCACAATCCGCTTGCTTCCGGCGGCTGAACTCAAACCGCTATATTCGCCGGAGTTGATCATGACGCCTTTTTCGGTGTAGCAGCTCTCGAAGCCATGCTCGAGGCCATCAGGGCTGACGACCTCGACGATGGACAGATCGTATTTGAGGGCGAACTCAAAATCCCTTGTATCGTGTCCGGGCACACCCATCACGGCGCCGCTCCCGTAACCCATCAGCACGTAATCCGCCACCCAAATCGGGATATCCGCCCCGGTGATCGGATGAACGGCATAGGCGCCGGTGAATACGCCAGATTTTTCCTTGTCCACCGCTAAGCGGTCAATCTCACTCAATCGCACCGCCTTCTCCACGTATGACCCTACCTCCTGCCGGTGCGAGCCGGCTGTCAGGATATCCACCATCGGGTGTTCTGGGGCGAGGACGAGGAAAGTAACGCCAAATAACGTGTCCAGTCTGGTGGTAAAGGCCGGGATAACATGTGGTTCCGAATCCGTGGGGGTCTTAACAGAGAACCTGACCTCGGCGCCCTCGCTGCGGCCGATCCAATTTCGCTGCATCAGCTTGATAGGTTCGGGCCAGTCGACAGTCTCCAAATCATACAGCAACCGGTCCGCGTAATCGGTGATCTTGAAATACCATTGGGTCAGATCCTTCTTGGTTACCAGGGAACCACAGCGCCAGCAGCGGCCGTTTTCCACTTGCTCGTTGGCCAGTATTGTTTTATCGGTTGGGCACCACCATTGGCTGCCCTTGTCCTGGTAAGCTAATCCCCGCTTGAACAGCAGCAGGAAGAACCATTGGGTCCAGCGGTAGTAATCGGCGTCGGTCGAGCTAAACTCACGGGACCAGTCATAGGAACATTCGATCAACTTCATTTGCCGTTTGTAGTTGGCGTTGTGTCTGGCCGTGGTAATGCTTGGATGTATCCCATGGGCGATGGCATAGTTCTCGGCCGGCAGGCCAAAGGCATCCCAGCCCATGGGGTGCAGGACATTAAAGCCCTTCATCCGCTTGAAGCGAGCCGCCACGCAAGTAGGTACGTAATTACGGCAATGGCCCACTGATAAACCATCCCCAGATGGATAAGGGAAGTAGTCCAGAATGTAATACTTTGGCTTATCCGGATCTTCGCCCGTCTTATACAGATCGATCTCTTCCCAATAAGGCCGCCACTTCTGTTCAATCGCTTTGAAATCGTATTTTTCGGTCATCCTTCGTACCTCTTCTAAAGAGTGGTAGCTGGTCGCTAATCGCCGGTCACTGGTCGCTGGTTAGCTTAACTTCGTTGAGCCTCGGTCGCTGGTCGCCGGTCGTTGGTTGGCTTAACTTCGTTGAGCTTCGGTCGCCGGTCACTGGTCGCTGGTTGGCTTAACTTCATTGAGCTTCGGTCGCCGGTCACTTGTTTCTGTTCCCTGGTCTGTCCAACTCCGTTTTGCTAAGATCTTTGCCCACTTATGATTGACGACCAACGACTAACGACCAGCGACCAGCTACCAACGACCAACGACCAGATACTAACGACCAGCAACCAGCCGAGTCTGCGCCTTCTGAGGCGACTCGGCCAAGCCCATTCCTATGGGCAGGCCTCTCCTGTGGCCAAGCGACCAGATACTAACGACTAACGACCAGATACCTATAAACAAAAAAGCCACGGTGCTGGTTAACACCGTGGCTGTCAATCGAATTAGTTTGGCTAACTGTTCAGTCGCTCGGTGCACTCCTAAAGCACGAATCATCGCCGCATAGGCTAAGTAGGGCTAGAGCTAGGTTACGGGACATTCCTCTGCTATTCAACGTGCATCCTTTTCGAACAAGTTCCTAGCTTATCATATGACCGGTGGATATTCAACCCCGCGACTGCTTCTTACGCCATCTCTGAGAGATCTGTCGTTTTTCAGAGATCCGTCGCATCTCAGAGATTCGTCGTATCCAAGAGATACGTTAGCCGGTCAAGCAACTGTTCCACCGCCACCAGCCATCGCTCATCGCTGCCACGCCGCTTGACCTCCACACCCCCCTGGGCCAATCCTCGCGCCCCAACGGCGACCCTGACCGGTATACCTATCAGGTCAGCGTCCTTAAACTTAACACCCGCGCTGGCCTCCCGATCATCGAAATAGACGTCGAACCCGGCCGCGCCTAGCTCTTCATACACTCTATCCGACACCTCGCGCGGCTCCTCCCCCTTTCCAATGGTCATCAGGTGAACGTCAAAGGGGGCCACGCTTTCGGGCCAGACGATGCCATGTTCGTCGTGGTGGAGCTCAACAATGACGGCCATTAAGCGATCAAGACCGATGCCGTAGGAGCCCATATGTATTAGCTGGGCTTTATTATTCTCGTCAAGAAAGGTCGCGTTCGTAGCCGCGCTGTAACGGGTACCAAGTTTGAAGCAATGCCCAAGCTCGATAGCTCGCCGCGCCGCAATCCGACCTCCGCATTGAGGACATTTGTGACCCGTGTCCGCCTGAGCTATATCGGCCATCTGGCTGATCTGATAATCTCTCGGGTAATTCGCGCCCGAATAATGGTATCCGTCGTCATTGGCGCCGACGACAAAGTTGCTTCCGGATTCGATGGACGGGTCGGCGATGACGAAAACGCCTTCGTCGTCCTTATCTATGGCTACCGCCAGGCCGATAGCCGAGGCGTAGCCCGGCACAGCGCCGCTGGCCAGGATCTCCTCGTCGTCCGCAGCCCGGACTTGCCCACCGCCAAGGGCATTGGCCAGTTTCACCTCATTAACCTCCAGGTCGCCGCGAACCAGGCCGAAGATAAACCGGCCCTCTATCTCTTTTTTCGCGGCAGGCGTGTACCAGTAGAAGATAGCTTTGATGGTCTGTTCCACGGGCACGCCTGTATAAGCGGCCACCTCGGCGATGGTGGTGCAACCCGGCGTCGACACCTTCACCAGTTGGTCGAGGTTCGAAGCAGGCTCCCCTTCGCGAACGAATTCAGCCGTCTCCACATTTGCTGCGTAATCACATTCGGTGCAGGCGATAAAGGTGTCCTCTCCCTGGGGATGCGGAACAGTGAATTCATGGGATGACTTTCCGCCCATAGCTCCGACGTCAGCCATGATGGGTATCACCTCAACCCCACAGCGCTCGAAGATATTGATATAAGCCTGGTACATCGATGGGTAGAATTCATCCAGAGAGTTCTCGCTTGGATCCAGGCTATAAGCGTCCTTCATGACAAACTCACGCAAGCGAATAAGTCCGCCGCGTGCCCGAGGCTCATAGCGAAACTTCTTGGAGATGTGATAGACAACCCGTGGCAAGTCGCGATAGCTCTCAATGTCGCTGAGTGTGATCTCGTTGACTACCTCCTCGTGTGTTGGCGACATCACGAATTGGCGACCGCTTTCGCTCCTTACCTTCACCAGGGTTGGACCATAAGACGACCAGCGTCCGGACGCTTCCCAAACAGAGGCTGGATGCATATTGGGCATCCACATCTCTTGTCCGCCAATCGCATCCATCTCCTCGGCCATAATGGTCCATATCTTACGAATAACCCGTAGGCCAAGAGGCATGAAAGTATAGATGCCAGCCCCTAGAGGCCGGACATAGTTGGCTCTAATTAACAGTTGATGGCTCACCATCTCAGCTTCGGCTGGCGCCTCGCGCAGCGTCTTGCCAAAGGAGTTGGACATTCTCATGGGTGGAACTCCTTCTATCTGAATCGCCGGGCAGTATAGCAGTCGCCCATAATGCCGTCAAAACTGTGGAATTTGGTTAAAAATCTGGCAAAAAGCCATATATCTGCCGCCAATGGCTTGAAAAAGGCCACAATTAGGCTTAATATAGGACCAATTTCTTGCTTTCAGGGCAAACTTGGTCTAAGATGGGGATATAACTGTTGGTCATTGTGGCTTTAGCAGACCCAGGATTTGCACATAGTCTCAAAAAAGGAAGGGAAAAATGGCTTACTCACATACTAACTCAAAAGACCGTACGTATTATTTACACTCACAGGAAACAACTCTAAAGAATGGCGGCACGCAGACTATCTATTTCTTCGCAAAAGATGTGAGGGACAATGCGATTGATGCCGTACCGGCCGGATATGTAGTTGCTGAAAGCCGCAACGGGCTACCGATACTCAAGAAGGGATAATTCAGAACTCATAATGGGGCGCCCACCGGGCAGTCTCCGTATCATAACCACGCCTGTATAGTATCGGGCGCGCATTCATGAAGTCGATAGAGCTCCGGTTTGCTGGCTAGTAGACCGGAGCTTGTTTTTGACTTGACCTCGTTTTCCACTCTCCTCCACTAAATGGTCTTATCCGGGCTATCTCACAGAACTGCTTCGAGCGCATTCAACAAGGCCTGGATATCAACCTGAGAGTTATATCCTTGGACCGAGATGCGCACTAAATGGAGGTCTTCCCATTCGATCAGGGGGATCTCGATCGAAAATTCCTCGTAGAGGCGGGCCTTTAAGGCCGGCAGATCGTTCTGGATGGGTAAGGGGGCGACAGCCATCTGATGATAGTAATCGACGTCATTCGCATAGAGTGACGTCAATCCAGTCATTTCACAGATGTCGCGGATCGCCGATCGCAGCAAGTCGTGGCAGCGACGCCGAACGGCCGGCCACTCATGATCAGCTTGAAACTTAATTGCGGCTGGCACAGCAAGGTAGGAAGCCAGATCGTTGGTCCCCAGCCACTGAAGATAATCCAGGTAATCAGAACCAAAAGTATATGCCCTCTCTTTTCCCCAGCCCCAACCGACCACAAGAGGCTCGATCAACAATTGCTTTTCGGGTCTGGTGTAGAGAAATGCTGATCCCTTTGGGCTGCACAGCCACTTATGGCCATTGCTGGTATAGAAATCCGCCCCGACATCCTGCAGGTCTAAAGGGATCTGTCCAAGAGCATGTGCGCCGTCCACAAGCGTTAATATTCCGGCCTCTCTTGCTCGTGAACAAATAACCTCAACCGGCATATGAAGAGCTGTTGGCGATGTGATGTGGCTGATAAAGATGACCTTTGTCCGCTCCGTAACACCCTGCCAAAACAACTCTACTATCTCTTCGTGGGAGCAGCCAGCCATGGGGATCCTCTGCTGGTGATAGTGAAATCCCCGCTTCTGACTCAAGAACCGCCAGATATTGCTGCAAGCCCCATATTCATGGTTCGTGGTCAGTACCTCATCGTCCGGACCTAGCTCCAATGATCGGGCCACGACGTTGACGCCAAAGGTAGCATTAGGGACAAACACCAGGTCGCCGGCATCGGCGTTCAGATAGTTTCCTAAAACCTGGCGCGCATGTCGGAGATGCTCCGGAAGCTCTTTGTCGATGAAGACAATGGGTTGCCGTTCCAGACGCCGTTGCCAGCTCTGGTATACATCAAAAACCGGCCGCGGCGTGGCCCCGAAGGAACCGTGATTCAAAAAGATGACCTCCGGATCAAGCAGGAACAGCTCTTTGAGAGTGGTCATTAAGAAGTTCCTTGTCTGCACACCTACCATCAAGAGTGAACGGAATTGTACACCAGATCTAGC
>PVMK01119595.1_pt1 | contig 45695 bp, 43 predicted proteins | sample 1853481 | NCBI WGS metagenome assembly PVMK01 (sample SAMN08533507, study PRJNA380276) | Marine sediment metagenome, whole genome shotgun sequencing project.
AAGCGAGCTGCAAGCCAGTCAGCGCTTGTTTGTTGATCAGGTAGTTCATGGATGCGAAGGTGGCAATGGTGACGTCGGCGCGTCCTTCCAGCACGGCGTAAAGGCAACTGGCCACATCGTCCTCCAGGACCAATTCAACGTTGGGATAATTTCGCTCCATGTAACCCTGATGAAAAAACCCTGCCGGAACCGCAACCCGTTTGTCTCGCAGATCATCCATGGCATTGATTTGCGTGTCGTCTTCGCGGGTAAATACGCCAGTGGTTGTTTCAAAAAAAGGAGTGGTGAAATTCATGTAGGCCTGGCGCTCGGGTGTCGACATGACATTGATCATCACATCCAGATCACCTGAGCGTATCAGGCCCAGGAATTCATCAAAAGTAGGGCCGGTGACATACTCCACCTGCAACCCGGCACGGGCTGCCACCAGGTTCATGTACTCCACAGTGAACCCGGCCGGCCGGCCGTCTTCATTGAAGTTGAAAGGAGGCCAGTCGGTTTCGTTGTGAACACTAATGATGGGGTTTTCGGCGATCCACGCCAGCTGCTCCGCTGTCAGCTTCAATTCCGACTCCGCCTGTACCGTTGGCTTTTCGAAAGCAAGCCATTTGCGTCGAAGCGGGGCAATCTGCTCATCGCTCAGGGTATCCATGGCCTTTTGCAGGATGTCCCGCAGGATCGGCCAATCGTGGCGAATGCCCAGTGCGAGGTTGGACGCCGCACCCGCCTCCCGGGTGATGTGAGCGATCTGCAATCCAGTAAGCGATTGCTTGTCCATCAATGACTGAGTGGACGGTAAACTCGCAAACATGGCGTCGGCGCTCCCTTCGAGCACCGCGTAGAGAGCGCCCAGGACGTCCGTTTCAAGCACCAGTTCAGCGTCGGGGTAGTTGCGCTCAAGAAACTCCTGATGGTAAAACCCCTCGGCGACCGCCACCTTCTTGCCCCGAAGGTCAGCCATGGACTGGATGGGCGGCGCCGTAATCGCGGTCATCACCACGGCCGGAGCCTCCGCGTAGGTCGTGGTGAATTGGATGAAAAACTGCCGATCGGGCGTGGGCGTCATGTTGATGATCACGTCCAGTTCTTCGGACCGTATCATCTCCACGAATTCGTTCCAGGACGGACCGCTGACGTATTCCAGTTGCAGCCCAGCCCTGGCGGCCACCAGATTCATGTAGTCCACCGAGAAACCCATGGCCTGATCGCCCCGGTTGAAATTGAACGGCGGCCAGTCCATCTCGTTGTGGACCCGAATGGTCGGATGTTCGGCGACCCAGGCGATTTCTTCCGGGGTCAGGTTCAGTGTGGGGCCGGCAGTAGTGGATGCGGATGCGGCCGGACCCATGCCCACCCATTTCGAAACAATGGCTTGCCGTTCCGCCTCGCCCATACTGTCAAGAACCTTTGAAATGATGCTGGCCAGCTCCGGCGCGCCCTTGCGGCTTGCCATGTAGAGAGCGATGGGTTCGCTACCCGGTATGGCAAAGACAGGGTGGATATTGGTTACCGTACTCTGGTTGAGTCGATAGTTGATGGCCGCCAGGGCATCGAACAGATAATCTGCCCTACGGGTAACAACGGCATCAATCGTTTCGTCGACCGAACCCAGTTCCAGCACGATGACATCCGGATAGGCCTCCTTGAGGCTTGCGATGAGGGTGGAGAACCCCTTGACCATCGCCACCGTTTTGCCCGAGAGAACCCTGTCTACATCGACATCGTCTCTGGCGAAAACATAATTTCTGACCTGGTGGTATTTCGAAGTTAAGGTGTTACGACGGGCACGTTCTTGGCTGAAATAGATCGCTGGAAGCAGGTCGATGTCACCTGAATCCATGGCAGATACCAGGTTTGTAAAGGAATCGAGCCGGACTTCGAACTGCAACCCGGTCCGAGCCGATACCAGGTCCAGGTAGTCAGCAACGCTTCCGGTGTGCCGACCCTCGGCATCGGCAAAATCGAACGGGGCCCAGTCGGTTTCACCACCCACCTTGATAATCGGGTTGGCGTTGATCCAGGCCTGTTCTTCAGGCGTGAACTCAAGCTCTTCAGACTGCGCCTGCAGGTCAGCGCCGAGTACCGTCAGAACGAGCAGCAGGGCCTGAAGTAATTTGATCGCTGTGGACTTCATTATGACCCCGGCTACTGCAACACCCTGATCAGGAGGCTGCCAATGCCTTTTGGTGGGCCTCCCGAACGGTCAGTTTGATCGTTCTCATCAATGACCCCTCATAATTGTTGTTATGAACAGCTAATTTACGGTTTACTATAGCAGCATTTTTTGCAACCAGGCTTACTAATATTAAACAATTTCAAGCAGCTAGTACGCAAATTGGCCGCACTGGCGGTCTGACGCTTCCCGCGCTTTCCGCGAGGCGGCAAGCTGAGGCTGAAAATTATGAAATGAGGGCGGCTTCTTTTCAATCACGATGTACGATGAGCCGACATCGAGGTGCCATATCAGTCAGGCGTAGCCGTCCAGGTGTCGGTACAAAAATTATGGACCCCAGGGTCGGAATCAACCCACCGACACGCGAGTTTTCAAAAATGGTGCCGGCACCAAGATTCGAACTCGGGACCTATTGATTACAAATCAATTGCTCTACCAACTGAGCTATACCGGCACTGGATATATCAGGGGGGTGGGATTTTAGGTGTTGAGCGCCGCCAGTGCAATGTTTTTAGTCGCGATTTTCGTCATTCGTGGGGATTTGGGCCTGTGCCATCTCGTCGCCAGTGACACCGTTCGAATCCCGCTGCGGGCACGGCAATGAGCGTTGCATAAAATCATTCGGCCGGTTTCGCATATTAAGGGCAATCAATTCAGATCCGGGGTTCTGTTCGTAATCCAGCCAGTAGCGGGGCTCAGCGTGGCGTTGTACTCGCATCGATGGTTTATAACCCCTGTCCTCGAGGGCTTTTTTACGTCTCTGCGCGTTTTCCTGGCGCATGAAGTATCCCAGCGATATGGCATTTTTCCAGTCATCTTCATAAATGACCCCGATATCTTTCAGACCCAGGGCCTGTAATGAAAACAGTACCTGGTTGGCTTCCAGCAGGGATGCAAAAGGCGGCAGAAATACCCAGTAGCCCTTGTCTATCAGTGCCTGGGTCTGGCGTTCGCTGATATACGCCGAAACCTCCAGCAATCGTGTCCGTATTTCGTCCCTGTCCTCACTTGAATGAAATGGTCCCAGGCTGAAGCACTGGCGGTTACCCGACATCAGGTCCCAGTCCTGCTTCAGTTCACCAAGCAGGTGTATGGTCGGTATGTCAGGGTCTTCAACCACCAGGCTGACCGGGGTTTTCGGCTGAACAGCAGGTTTGCTGCTTTGAAACCCAAACAGCAGCAGGTTCGCCAGAAACAGGCTGATGACTACAATTCTCAACATGGGCGCATTATATCTCCCTGGGCTTACGCAGGCTGACCTCACCGGAATATAGTTTCAAAACCTCGTCCCCGGTATCCAGCAACAGTGCACCGCGATCATCGATACCGCTTGCCGTTCCTCTAAGCACACTGTTTCCGGAATAAACCTTAACTTCCTGTCCATTCAGTGCGTCCATTTGCTGCCAATGATCCATGAAGGGTGCAAAACCCTGACTGGCAAACAACATCAACTGCCTGATCAGTTCCTCCAGTAGCAAACCGGCAAGGCCATTACGTGAGCAGGCCGGCAGGTGGGCATGTAAATCTGTCCACGGCTGGTCGATCCCTTTGGCCGCCTCTGTCGCCGGCATGTGAACATTGATGCCTACGCCCAGTACCGCGTGGCAGGGTCCCTGTGCGTCGCCCTGCACTTCTACCAGGCAACCGCACAATTTTCGCCCGTCGAGCGTGAGGTCATTGGGCCATTTTACCTGGTGCCCTTCCAGCCCGGCCCGGGTCAGGGCCTGTGCCGCGGAGAGCGCAACCACCAGCGACAGACAGCCAAGTTCCGACAGGGAATTTTCAATCCTCCAGCCCAATGACAGATACAGGTTTCTGCCATAGGGTGAGTGCCATTGCCGGCCACGCCGGCCACGACCACTCGATTGATGCTCGGCGAGAATGGCCGTTGCATGTTGTTCACCGACAGGTATTCGTTGCAAGGCAGAATTGGTTGAATCCAGAGAGGCTTCTATATCCAGGCTGCCAAGTTCTTTTCGGATAGCCGGATCCAAACCGGCAAGGATCGAAGCCTCGTCCAAAAGCTCAAGCGGTTCCCTGAGAAGGTAACCCTGGCCGGCAACCGCATCGACCTCTATACCGAGTTGGCGCAGCGCCTCAACATGTTTCCAGACTGCCGTCCGGCTACAGCCCAGTTCCTGGCCAATGGCCTCCCCGGAACGGGTTTCGGTCGCTGATAAATAGCGCACCAGGCGCTGAACAACAGCACTGCTCATGCGGGCTGAATCCTGTTAATGCTTACGGGTGAAAATATGTATTCGTTCAAAACGGTATTCCGTCCCACTGCGCAGCTTGCGCATATTGGCGCGGTGGGTAAAGAGCAGAAACAGGGCCAGAATAGCCGAAAAAATCACCAGTGCAGGCTCGTTCAACCACCACGCGGAAGGCACCAGGCTGAAACCAGCGAAAACCGTGGACAAACCGACGTAACCCGTCATCAACAGGGTGACCAGCCATGTAATCAGCAATGGCAGTAGCAACCATGGTTCAATGACGATCAGGGCGCCGACCGCCGTGGCTGCGCCTTTACCACCACGAAAACCGTGCCAGACGGGAAAACAATGACCTACCACAGCCGCAAAACCACAGGCCATAACCAGCAAACCATTATCAGAAATTACCGCTGACCCACCAAATACCATAGCCGGAATCCACCAGGCTGCAATAAATCCTTTGCCCATGTCTATCACCACCACACCGATGGCAAATATCAAACCCTGGGTACGAAATGCATTGGTACCCCCGGCATTGCCACTGCCCTGGCTGCGAATATCAACTTTTTTGAGCTTGCCCAGCAACAAGCTGCCGGATACAGACCCCAGCAGGTAAGCCAAAATAACTTTTATGATCAATGCCGCCATAAATCCATGCAGTTCCGTTCTTTCCTGGTCAGTTCAGTTGATCAGGTTGCGGTATAAACCCCACAACCAGACCACCGGGACCGAGATGCACACTCAGTGCCGGACCCGCCTCTGAAATATAACAGGAATGTACCCGTGTGTGCCGTCCCAGTATATACCTTCGCAGCTCCCGGGCACCCTCAGGATTTGCACCGTGTGCGATTAAAATGCGATAGGTTTTATCCTGGTGCATTTTTCTTAACGAAGCCTTTCCCAGTGCTGACGGTTTGGCGCCTATACCTGTTGTGAATCCAGCCAGCTTGAAGCGGCCATTTTTTTCAGTTAACAACGGACTGACATGCAGGAAATCCGTCAGGGTTTTTACCCAGGCGGGCAGACGTCCACCACGCACAATATAGGACAAATCAGCCGGGATCGCGAATACGTGATACAAACGTTGGTATTCGATTAACAATGCTTCAATTTCATCCACCGACATGCCTTGCTGGGCCGCCTCCGCAGCGATCACCACCAGCACCCCCTCACCGCAACTTGCGCTTTTGCTGTCAAATACACGCACACGACCGGCAAATCTTTCTGCCGCAGACCGCGCCGCCTGGGTCGTGCCACTAAGTACTTCCGACAGGCCCACTGACAAAACGTCATAGCCATGGGAGGTGAGCAAATCGTATTGCCGGCTGAAATCCCCGACCGGGGGCTGGGAAGTTTTTGGCATTTCTTCACACACTTCCAGCATGCGATACATATCGGCGGGCATCAATGATATGTAATCAATATATTCTTTTGCACCGAAATTAAGACGCGCCGAGACCATGTGTATCGCCAGGCGTTCCCGCTCTTCTAGCGGTATATCTGCACCTGAATCCGTCACGATGGCCACCTTTCCGGCCTGGTTCATCAAGCCGTGCTGACGCTTCATATCATCGGCTTTTTGTTGGTGGAGTTCACCAAATTGCTCGCACACCAGGTAAGCCTCACCCGGATTGTTGACATGGATATGTACGCGCACGCGTTCACGGCCACCGGCCACCACCAGTGAACTGCAATCCAGTTGCTCCAGCTGTTTCATGATTTCCGCACGATCCAGGGCCTTGCCTTCTATTACGCATTCCGTACAGAAACGATGTGCACCAACGTCCATTTCCATGACCGGGCTGATGGTCGCAAACATTTCTTCAACATCGGTCACCATCTTGTCAGTTTCCCCGCTGTCTATATAGGTCCAGATGCCTTCCAGCAGGTCCACAAACCCTTGTCCACCCGCATCAACCACACCGGCGTGTTTCAAAACAGGCAACAAATCCGGCGTGTGGGCAAGTGATTCCCGGGCGTGTACCAGGCCGTATTCCAGCAGCTCACGGATATCATCAACACCCTGTCGGGTTTTGCGTACCAGGGCGGTTGAAAAATCCTCCAGCACGGTGGGCAGGGTTCCTGCTACCGGCGCTGACATGGCCGTCCAGGCAGCTACCGCACCTGCACTGCTGGCTGTCGCCAATTCTGTAGCGGTCATGTAGGCCTTGTTGCCCAGCGATTCGCTGAAACCGTGGAAATATTGCGCCATGATGGCACCGGAGTTCCCCCTGGAGCCGTCCAGAGAAGCGTTGGCAACGCGGGTCATCAATTGCTTCATGGTAAGGCCATGCTGGTGCCGGACGGCCTCGTGAATGACCTTGAAGCTGAAAGCCATGTTGGTTCCGGTATCCCCATCGGGTACCGGAAATACGTTTATCCGGTCAATGTATTCCCGGCGCTGGAACAGGTGTCGTATACCGGCGGTCAATCCCCTCACCATCCGGGTTGCATCGATATAAGCAATGGCCTTTGTCAAAATCTGAAGCCCGGTAATTAAATCAATCCCCCCACCATCCGCGTCGCATCGATATAAACAATGGCCTTTCTCAAAACCTGAAGCCCGGAAACAAGAAACAGACAAAAGTCTAGCATGCGCATAATGATGGTAGCTCGCAGAATTGGCGCATTTGCGCATTCTCAAGCCAATTTTGGCGAAAAATACCGAGTTTTAGCCGGATTTGCACCCGTTTGAATAACAACACGCTTAAAACCTATACCGGGCCTTATGGCACTTTTGGCATGGAACCTGCATCGTTACAATATGTACCGAGACAGGAGAAAACCATGCAAGAAGAAACCTTTTTTGACAGCATCAAGCGCAACCTGAATGGTGAACCTGGACAGCCGATCGTTTTAGGTGTCTGCAAGACGCTGGCGGCACGCTTTAACCAGGAAGTCTGGCTGATCAGGCTGGCGGCGATTATATTGGGTGTTTTCTACAGCTTTGCTACGCTGGTTGTTTATATTTTGCTGGGCCTGTTCATGGAAGAAACCTCAAGCCGCAGTAAAAGCCTGTTTGAGGGCCTGGGAATCTGGTTCCGCGAACTGACCGATAAAGCAGCTAATTGCTGTAACAACGTCATTGGCAGCAACAAGCCATCTCACAGGGACTACAAATAGGGCGAGTAACGAGTTACGCCCCCTACGGGTCAAGTTTGAAGCGATAGACGTCGGCTACCACGGTTTGCTTTTCCCGCATACCGCCCACCAGGTGATACCAACCGTTTGAGTACGGCAGGCCGCGATGATCCATCGTGCCTTGCGGCAAGTCACCGTGCTGTAACCACTTACCTGTTTTAAAACTGTAACTGAACACCGAATTTTCACTTTCTGCGGGCACCCCGTCATAACCGGTGCCATTGAAGTTATACGGATTGCCTGAGCCACCCGCAAAAACAACACGCTGGTTCTCATCACCGGTTGCTGCCATCCGGTACCGGGCTTTGCCCGGATGGGCGGTCACCGAACGCCAATGGATGCGGCGATGATTTTCTGCATCAATCCTGCCGGACCAGCACTGGTTTGATGGCAGGAATTCCCTTGCACTGTCATCCGCCGGATACTGGATTCTTACCCCGTCGCATAACAGCATTCGCGCTCCACTAATACCACCGGAATGTCCAAACACCGGTGCACCCGGCCAGGGTGTGGCCTGTGCCCACTGCATGGAATTGGTATCCAGCACCTGCACCAGGTTGACATTGCCCAGGTCGTGCCAGCCACTGACCAGGTAGATATAACGGTCCTGGTAGACCAGAATGACCGAATCCTCGACCGGCACCGGCATATCTGTAAGCCACTGCAACTGTGACTCTCCCGGCCGGATCCGGTAAACACCGGCAATGGATTCTTCACTGCCATCGGCGGCCACGGTGTAGCCACCAAACAACCAGGCCGCGCCACCAGCACTGACGGCGGAAGCTGCCAGTCGGCCCGCTGAACCAGGCACGGGTTCCAGCTCTATCCAGGCTTTTGCACCGGGCTTCAGGACGCTTGCACCTGATGAGATATCCTGCCAGGTTTTGCCGCTACCGAGGCCAAGAAAACTATACAGGTAGTCCCCGTCATCAGTGGATACCAGCGTCACTGCGTTATTGCTGACGGGCTGTAGCAGCGCTGGTAATGACTCGGTTTTAATGGGCTCAGCAACAACATCCGGCGCTGCGAAAGATACCGCAAACCCGGCCATCAGCCATCTCATTACACACTTCATCAAGCGTCGCCCAAAAACACTGCAAGATCCGTTTGCCCGAACGGCCAGAACAACTCTTGCTGATTATCAGTACGTTTTAACACCGGGATATAAATTTCGTAGCGCGCAAGCAATTCGGCATCGTCGTCGATCTCTTTTTTCTGATAACTCCCGCTCAAGCCTGCAGCAAGCATCAGCGTCTCCGCCTCATCACACAAATGGCAGAACTCCGTGTAATATAGAATCAACTTGCTCATCGGGTTTATCCTCGTATTCAGGAAAGCATGACATGGCTGTCAGTGTTTTTGAAATATTTAAAATCGGAATCGGACCATCCAGTTCACATACTGTCGGGCCGATGCGGGCTGCACACACTTTTGTGCAGCGTCTGGATGATGCAGAGCTATTAAACCGGGTTGAACGGTTACAGATTACCCTGTTTGGCTCGCTGGCCTTCACCGGTCGTGGGCACGGTACGGACAAAGCGGTGATGCTGGGCCTGTCCGGCGAGTTGCCTGACCAGATTGATCCCGACAACATTGACGGAATACTGCAAAAAATTCGAGCCGGTGGCCATATCAACCTGACAGGCACTGTCCAGATCGGTTTCAGCGAAAAAACCGACCTGCTGTTCAACAAGCGCGAAAACCTGCCCTATCACTCCAATGGCATGCGTTTTTTGGCCTTCGGTAATGACGGTGAATTATTGCTTGAACGCCATTATTACTCCGTCGGTGGAGGTTTTGTCGTTAACCAGGAAGAGGCTGCGTCAGACCGGATCGTCAAGGACAAAACCCGGCTGCCTTTCGCATTCAGCTCCGGTGATGAACTGCTGCATTTATGTGCCAGCCATAAGCTGAGCATTGCCGATATCATGTTGGCCAATGAGCAAGCCTGGCGTAGCGAGCAGGAAATCAGAGACGGCCTGCTGAAAATTTGGGCGGCCATGCAAGGCTGTATCCAGCGGGGTTATTCCAGCACCGGCGTATTGCCCGGGGGCCTCAAGGTGCAACGACGCGCACCGGCGCTTTACCGTGAACTCAGCAAACTGGATCAGGATGAGATCCAGGATCCATTGAAAATAATCGACTGGGTTAATTTATATGCGCTGGCCGTCAACGAGGAAAATGCTGCAGGCGGTCGTGTTGTAACCGCACCGACCAATGGCGCCGCCGGCATCATTCCCGCGGTCCTCAGCTACTACCTTGATTTCATTCCGGGCAGCAATGAGGATGGTATCGTTGAATTTCTTCTGACAGCTGGTGCTATCGGGATTTTATATATACTCAATGCTTCGATATCCGGGGCTGAAGTCGGTTGCCAGGGTGAAGTCGGTGTCGCCTGCTCTATGGCTGCAGGCGGTCTGACAGCGGTCCTGGGCGGCAGCATGAGCCAGGTCGAAAATGCGGCTGAAATCGGCATGGAGCACAACCTGGGCCTGACCTGCGACCCGGTCGGGGGGCTGGTCCAGATTCCCTGCATTGAACGTAATGCCATGGCTTCCGTCAAAGCCATCAACGCGCAACGTCTGGCCCTGCAGGGCGAAGGCACACACAAGGTATCGCTGGACGAGGTTATCAAAACAATGCGGGAAACCGGGGCTGACATGAAACATCATTACAAAGAAACCTCCCGTGGCGGCCTGGCCGTCAATGTTATTGAATGTTGAATACACACAACATGAAAGCCGTGTTTATCACCTGTTGCTGGCTTGCGGCTTTTGGCTTGTCGGCCGGAGATATGTACAAATGGCAGGATGCGGATGGCGTCTGGCATTTCAGCTCCACGCCACCGGCATCCGATGAGAAGTTTGAAACCCTCGATATGCCTGCCGATCCGAAGCCCCTGGTCACCATGCGCAAGCTGGGTACCGACCGTGAACCGGAATATGCGTTCGTCAACAACATCTGGGGGCCGGTCGAGCTGGAACTCAAACTGCACGAAGTGGAAAATGTGATCTCCCAACCATCACTGCCGGCGCGCTTTGTATTACCCGGCCAGACCGAGCAGCGCTTGCTGAAAACCAGGCCAATTGATCCGGCCAAAGGCTTCAGTTTCCGCCTCTCCTACCAACAGATGATAGGCCCACCACTGGACAGGTTACCGGCCGAAGTCAACTATTACCCGCCGTTTCCGCTTGGCCTGCAGTTTCCAATCAGCCAGGGGTTTGATAATGACGCCACACACAAAAAGCCGCCCAGCCAGTATGCCGTCGATATCGTCATGCCTGTCGGCACACCCATACTGGCCGCACGTGCCGGCCGGGTCATGGATCTGGAAGATGATTTTCACGGGGCGGCCCAGCAGGAGCGTTATCTCGCCCGCTCCAACCAGATCCGCATCCTGCATGACGATGGCACCATGGGGGTATATGCACATTTGCAAGCCAACAGCCTGCGTGTTCGCCAGGGTGCGAAAGTTGACCGCGGGCAGTGGATCGCCAATTCAGGCAATACCGGCTTCAGCAACGGCCCGCATTTGCATTTTGTGATCCAGCTCAATGCCGGTATGTCGCTGGAATCCCTGCCCTTTCGCTTTTTTACACCCAACGGCGGCACCATGACACCGGAACAGCGTATGATGATCACCGGTGTGATGCCAAAAAAATGATGTGGGCGCACCACACTGGAGGGGCGACTCTGCTAAAATTCGCGCCTTTATTACCGGCCTGAACCCCACCCATGTCAGAACTGCAACAACAAATCGCCCGCAGGCGTACATTCGCCATTATTTCGCATCCGGATGCGGGTAAAACCACGCTGACCGAAAAGCTGTTGCTATTCGGCGGCGCCATCAAGATGGCTGGTGCAGTCAAGTCCAAAAGAGCTGCCCGGCACGCGACTTCCGACTGGATGAAACTTGAACAGGAACGTGGTATCTCGATCACCAGCTCGGTCATGCAGTTCAGTTACAAGGATTACATCGTCAACCTGCTGGATACACCGGGCCATGCGGACTTTTCCGAGGACACCTATCGCACGCTGACCGCGGTGGATTCCGCACTGATGGTGATCGATTGCGCCAAGGGTGTGGAACAGCGAACCATCAAGCTGATGGAGGTCTGCCGCTTACGCCAGACGCCGATATTTACCTTTATCAACAAGCTGGACCGTGAAGGCCGTGACCCGATCGAACTGCTGGATGAAGTCGAATCGGTACTCGGCATCCAGTGCGCACCCATCACCTGGCCCATTGGTATGGGCAAACGCCTCAAGGGTGTCTATCACCTTCTGGATGATGCCGTGCACTTGTATGAATCGGGCAAGAACTATGTCACACAGCAGGCTGAAATCATCCAGGGCATCGACAACCCGTTGCTGGATGAGCGTCTGGGTGAATATGACAGCCGGGAGCTACGCGACGAAATTGAACTGGTTCAAGGCGCCAGCCATCAATTTGACCCGCAGGCGTACCTCGACGGTGACCAGACCCCGGTGTTTTTTGGTTCCGCCATCAATAATTTCGGCGTGACCCCGCTACTTGAATCATTTGTGGAATATGCGCCCGCGCCTGAATCCCGGGCAACCACCGGCCGCGAAGTACACAGTGATGAAGCCGCCCTGAGCGGTTTTGTTTTCAAGATACAGGCAAATATGGACCCGGCCCATCGGGACCGGATTGCCTTTATGCGCATCTGTTCAGGCCGCTTCACCCAGGGCATGAAGCTGAGGCATGTACGGCTGAACAAAGACATCAAGATTGCCAACGCGCTGACATTCATGGCGCAGGAGCGCGGTCATGTTGAAGAGGCGTGGCCCGGTGACATTATCGGTCTTCACAATCATGGCACCATATCCATCGGCGACAGTTTTACCGAGGGCGAAAAGCTGCAATTCACCGGTATACCCAATTTTGCCCCGGAACTTTTCCGGCGCGCACAGTTACGCGATCCGCTCAAGCTCAAGGCCTTGCAAAAAGGCTTATTGCAGTTGTCCGAAGAAGGCGCGACCCAGTTCTTCCGGCCGTTGGTGGGCAATGAACTGATCCTGGGTGCAGTGGGCATACTACAATTTGACGTGGTCGCCTATCGCTTGAAGAACGAGTACAGCGTGGATTCTATTTTTGAAAACGTCAACGTGCATACTGCACGCTGGGTCAGTTGCGACGATGAAAAAATGCTGAAAGATTTCACCAACCAGTTAATGGGCAACCTGGCCCTTGATGCTGCCCGCCAACTGGTCTACCTGGCCCCTTCACGAGTCAACCTGCAATTGACCGAGGAACGCTGGCCGGATATCAGGTTTGCAGCTACCCGCGAAACATTGTTATTCGCAGAGTGAAGCCTTGAGCACCGCCATCGCCCGGTTGCGCTCCCTGTTCCCTGACCGGGACCGGCGTGGATCGATCTTTGCGATTGCCCTGCCCATCATGGGCGGGATGATGTCGCAGAATATCCTGAACCTGGTTGATATTGGTATGGTCGGCCACCTGGGCGACACCGCCCTGGCAGCTACAGGTATTGGCAGTTTTACAAATTACCTGGCTATTTCGTTCATTATCGGTTTATCCGCCGGTGTGCAGGCACTCGCTGCCCGGCGGCTTGGTGAAGAGCGCTATGACGAAACGGCTGTGCCATTGAACGGCGGCCTGATACTGGCGCTGATGATCGGTCTGCCCCTGTGTGCTGTTTTGTACCTGGCCATACCCTCAGCCTATACATTTCTCAGTGATGATCCCGCTGTTATCGAGCAGGGTGTGCCCTACCTGCAAGTGCGGATTCTCAGCATGGTCGCGGTGGGTATGAATTTTTCATTCCGCGGTTACTGGAGCGCCATTCACATGACCGGCGTGTACCTGCGGACGCTGCTGATCATGCATGCCATCAATATTTTCCTGAACTGGGTATTGATATTCGGCAATCTCGGCGCTCCGGAAATGGGTGTAGTTGGCGCCGGAGTGGCAACCACGATATCGCTTTACATCGGTACCGGACTGTATTTCTTTTTTGCCCTCCGCCACGCCCGCGACAAGGGTTTCCTGCACCGGATTCCCAGCCGCAATACCTTGTGGCAGCAATTCAAATTATCCTTGCCCTCAAGCCTTCAACAGCTGTTCTTCTCTGCCGGCCTGGTGACGCTGATCTGGATCATGAGCCAGATAGGCACAGCCGAAATTGCCGCGGTCAACGTACTCATGACTTTTCATATCACCGCCATCCTGCCGGCCTTTGGCCTGGCCCTGGCGGCCACCACGCTGGTTGGCAACGCACTCGGCAGGGGCGACACGGAAGACGCCGCCCTGTGGGGTTGGAATGCTGCCGCCATCGCAATGGTTTACGGGGTTTTGCTCAGCTTGATTCTGATACCGTTTGCCGATCCTTTACTCGGCATATTTTTAAGCAACCCGGAAACCCGCCAACTGGCGTATTTACCAATGATTCTGTGGGCCCTGGCGATCGGCTTTGACACCACCGGCATGGTGCTGATGAACGCCCTGATCGGTGCTGGCGATACCCGCCGCAGCATGTGGATCAGTGTCATTGCACAATGGGTGTTTTTCCTGCCATTCGCCTTTATTGCAGGCCCGGTCCTGGGGTTTGGTCTGCTGGGTGTCTGGGTCATGAACGGCATCTATCGTTCGGGCCAGGCGATCGTATGCGTTCAACAATGGGCCGGAAGACACTGGGCGGGGATCAAGCTTTAGGGAGCCACTGACGTGAATCCCTGAACACGTTGTCAAAAGTTGGTTGAGCTACTTCCTGGCCGGCCTGCTGATACTGACATGGTTTCCGTTGCTGGCGCAGGAAGCAGATGAAAACGAGCGCTGCACAGAAAGATCGGACGCTGAAACCTGCCTTGAAGAAGATTCAGGGATAGATACTGACGGTTCCATCGACGATGCGGAAAGCTCGATCGGGGATGCCGTGGAGAAACGTGGGTTGACACTGGGTGGAGACTTCCGCCTCAGTTATGTGCACGCTGATGTCGATATCACAGACGAGCAAAGCCTGAACATTGATCAGCTGCGGGCACGCTGGCGGCTGCAATCATCCTATGGGATCACTGAACGAATCCGGATAAGCGCACGCTTGGCAGGCCTGTGTTCCACCGATGAATGCCAACCGGATTTCTACTTTGAGCCAGAGATTCCAACACCTGTTGGTATAGAAGATGGCCAGATTACCCTCGATGAATTGTTTCTCCACTGGTTCCGCACAGAACGTTTTGACCTGGCTATCGGTCGCTTGCAGACCAAGTTTGTAACCCGGGGAGGTGTTTATGCGAAATCCCTGGACCGCAATGACAGCAACAATATGCGCATCAACTGGACCGACGGTATGCATGGTGTGTTCAGGGCACAAAACGGCTGGGCGACCAATCTGATCGTGCAATATAACTCCCCGGAAGGTTCTGGTGGTTTTCGGCGCCGGCCTCTTGGTTTTACCGACGGGGGCTCCAGAACAAGCTACTTCCTCGCCTTCGAGAACAATAAAAGCAAGGGACCTGTACTGCAGCGCGGACTGGATATTTCCTACCTTCCTGATTCCCTGCTAAAGGATGGCACGCGCTTTGGCCGGCTCGAAGATTACTGGGGCCTGGTAGTGCGTGGTGCTGCGCGTTGGCCGGTGCAAGTAAAAGAAATGAGCCTGCGGCTTTCGGCAGAACTGGGTTATGCCCCCGAGACGCAGACCAGGGCGGCAGCCGGGCTTGCAGGCGACGGTGATGTGGACGGACTGGCCTGGGCTGTCACGGCCAGTGTCATGAATTTCCTGCCAAGACAAAGCATCGGCATCAATTACGCCCGTACCGATGCCGGCTGGTTGCTGTCACCGCAGTACGGTAAAAACGAGAAACTGTTTGAAATACGCTACATGTGGCGGCGCAATCAGCGCCTCGCGGTAGACATCCGCGGGCGCTGGCGCAAAGACATGGAACCGATTTTCAATAACGTAAAACGGCAAGAGTTCGATTTTTACCTGCGCTTGACCTGGGGTTTCAGCGGCAGGGAATTCTGAATTGCCCTCAGCAAAACACTTCAGGGCTTGAGGTAGTTCATCCATGCTTCCATACGCACCATCACCTTGCGGATGATGTGTGTCGCAGCTACCGATTCCGTGTAAATCGCGGCCGTGCCGATTGCACCGCCGGGGATCATACCCAAATCCAGATTTTCATCCTCGAGTATTAATTCCACGCCATAAGGCAAAGCCGGGTCCCGCATTGTTGGCGCCTGTGGAAGGATGCCGGTGGCCTGCAGTTGTGCGGCTGCATTAATATCTATGATTTCGCCTACAGTGGCCTTGAAAACCTTCCCGGGATAGAGACGCAATACGATCTCTGCCTGCTGACCTTTTTGCACGTGACGCAGGCGTGACTGCGGGATTCCGACCACCAGTTTCCGGTTACCGTCTTCGACAAAAGCCATCCAACTACGCACAGCAAATGAACCCACGCGTTGGCCAGGCCTCAGCAGCAGCGCTACCACCTTGCCATCACTCGGTGCCCGGACTTCGGTCCGGTCCAGTTCCCAGCGGGCGTTTCTGAGCTGCGCCTTGTAGCTGTCAAATTCTGCGGTATAGATGTCAACATCAAGCTGGCGGCCAAGTCCGGTGTCCATAATTTCTTGCGCCCGTGCCAGGTTGGCCTGTGACAAGTTCAGCAGGGCCTCCAGCTGATGCACTTTCGCCTGGTACTGCTCTGGATCGATCCTGAACAGAACTTCATCTTTTTTAACCGGCGTCAGGGCTTTGACCGGAACCTCTACCACTTCACCGGTCACATTGGGGATAATTTCGATGACAACCTGGTACATGCGTACCGCACCGGCTGGCGCACCCCATTGCATTGGCACAAAGAGCACCAGAAACAACAGAACCATCCATAATACCGGTGAGATTTTCCAGAAGGAATTCATCTTTATGATGCCGATTTTTATGGCTAAAAAAAGGAAGGCCACGTAAACGAGGGTCAGAAAAACAATCACAATTTTTCCTCCCCGGCCTGACCGGCCTCATCCTGGTTCGGGTCAGAAATTACCGGTTTTTCCCTTCCGGTCAGCGTAGCCGTGGGATTGGTAAAAGCCCAGACAAAGGCAAGCGGGCTTAGCACTCCCATCGTGATTGCACCGCACCAGCCACAGACACTGATCGCATCTGCCTGAGGGTGATTGCGCTGGCGTGCGATCTTGCCGGGATACATCCCCAGCAAGGCCCACAGCGCCAAAAAACAGATGATCAAGGTGATCAGTACAATGAGTGCAAAGATATCGAGGCCAGACATGGTTTTTTACTCCGATCTTGTAATTTTCGAAACCAAAAAGTAAAGCAAATAACTCATTTCACTCGCAGTAGGGGCAGGAAAAACCGGCACATGTACGCTGGGATGACCGGTGGTCATGATGAGAAACGTGGCTAAAAAGGCGAATAACAAGGCAGTTCTCATAGCCCTCAAAGAGCAATATGTGAGATTTCATTAATTCATCTCTCGAATTATGCTGTAAATTTACATTAATATGAATTAGATTGGAAAGCCTCTATGAAATTTGCTAAATCTAAGCTGGTACTCCTGTCGGTAAGCATAAGAAATCAATGAGCAAAGGTAGACCCTATTTCTGACACGAGATTTATGGAGCAAAAAAGTATGTTTCAATACCTGGACGCATAATGAACCGGTTACAGAAAGTAACCAAATAATTATTCGCTCAAATGCTGATGTTGTTTATTCATTAGCTTTAGTGGATGTATCAAAAGGGGCAACTCTTTCTATTCCAATACGTGAAAATGGCACCTTACAACTGATTCATTATATGGATGAAAACCATCTGACACATGGGGTGATTTATGCAGGTGAAACGATAACAATCAAGCCGAGTGACCTTACTAGTGGAAACTATATTTATATATTAGCTCGCACAAAAACAAGCGATAATCTTGAAGAGACAAATTGAGAAACTATTTAGCGGTGACAACATGCCATTCTGGAAACGATCTTTAATTACATTAGTAGCGATGCTTGCTGTTAGTTTCATTATTGGTTCAATATGGCGATCACTGTTTGGCTTCGGGTTGCCAGATTATGCCTCCGGTGTTGTCGGTGGCTTGACAGCAATACCGTTGTGGGAATTTTTGAAGCGCGTGAAATTAAAGAAATAGAAATCACTCGACCGTCGAGGTTGAAAGAGGAGCATTTCTACCGTGGACAGCCCATGAAAGCTCGAATCATCTTGCCGGCAATGGCCGTAATTTTACTGGCTGCTATATGTTCATCAGGCAGCACAGTTGCGTATGCACAAAGCAGCAAAAACACACCCAGGTTGATCCTGCAGATTACCGTTGACCAGCTTCGTGGCGATCTGCCCACACGCTATTACGATCGATTGGGTGAAGGTGGTTTTAAATATCTTTGGGAATCCGGTGTCGTTTACCGTGATGCGCATCATGCCCATGCCAACACCGAGACCATCGTCGGTCATGCGACACTTGCGACAGGCGCGCATCCGTCCAATCACGGAATGATTGGAAATCTCTGGTTTGACCGCGAGTCAGGCAGGGTTACCTACAATGTCGAAGATCCAAATTACCGACTGCTGACTCAAGGTGCGGATGTTGATGATAATGCCGAGATTGATCCAACACAGCGTGCGGCCAATACGGAAGGGCGCTCGCCGGCAGCGATCCTGGTTACGACCTTTGCAGATGAATTACGCAGCAGCAAGGGTGGGCGGTCCAAGGCTGTCGGTATATCGGTCAAGGATCGCGCTGCAATCGCCATGGCCGGGCATGCAGGAACCGCATTCTGGTTCTCAAAGGCCAGCGGCGGGTTTGTCACCAGCAGTTACTATCTCGACCGTTATCCCGAGTGGGTGGAGGGCTGGAATGCAAAGCAATTACCACAGCGCTATGCGAACACGAACTGGAACTTACTGCATACCCAGGACAGCTACCTGTTTGGTGCAACGGATGATCGTGAGTGGGAGACCGATGTGGCCGGGTTCGGGCGTGTTTTCCCACACCCATACAGTAGTGGTGAAAGTCCCTATTTCACCACCCTGCTTACCTTGAGCCCCGCTGGTGATGATCTGGTGCTGGATTTCGCCAGGGCCGCGCTGATCGGCGAGAAACTGGGACAGGGTGATTACACCGACTATCTCAGTATCAGTTTTTCAGCTACCGACTATGTCGGGCATGTTTTTGGCCCCTCGAGTCTCGAGGCGGAAGATAATATCCTGCGACTGGACCGAACCCTGGCAACATTGTTCGAGTTCATTGACGGTCACGTCGGTCTTGCCAATACCCTGATTGTGCTGTCTGCCGATCACGGTGGCCCAGATGCGCCGGGTTATCTTAAATCACTCAATATACCTGCTGGTTACATAACGCCGGATAGCTGGGACAAACAAGCTGCGATCGCCCGGATCAAAGAACGGTTTCAGATAGAAGGGCAACTAATAGAGCGATATGAACATCCGTATGTTTATTTGAGTGCAGATGTCATTGAAAATCGAAATATTGATCGCGAAGCCCTGGAAGCGGCAGTCGTTGATGAATTGTCAAAGTTTGAGGGAATATCACTGGCGGTTTCCAGCACCGCGTTGAGGCGTGGCAATGTGCCGGATACCCAGCTATATCGAGCGGTGCTGAATAATTTCCATGCAAAACGTTCAGGTGACATCTATATCGTCTTCGAACCCAATTGGTTTATCAATGATTTTGACGGGCTCACCGTTGCCTCAACCCATGGTTCCCCGTGGCAGTACGATACCTATGTCCCCATCGTATTTGCCGGTGCAGGATTGTCGGCAAAAACTGTAGATCGCAGAGTCAACACCATTGATATCGCACCAACGTTATCTGCTTACCTTGGAATCAAGCCACCTTCCGGCTCTCAGGGTATTTTGCTGCAAGAAGTTCTCGAGTAATTTGCCAGCCACCCATAAAGCCGATACATTGCGTCTCTAATAAAAAACAATCTCCCTCAAAAACTCTTTCAAGGTGACATTGAATGATAGGCAACATTGCTTTTGGTTTGTTCGGACTGGCGGTTCTGATCTCTTTTGCCTACATGGTGTCGAGCAACAAGAAATCGATTGACTGGCGGCAGATTGCGGCGGGTGTCGGTTTGCAGATAGTTTTTGCCGTCATCGTTATCCTGGTACCCGGCGGGCGGGAGTTTTTTGATTTCATCAGCCGTATATTCGTCAAGGTCATTGATTTTTCAATGACCGGTGCACAATTCATTTTTGGTGACTTGGCCAGGGCGAGTGAATTTGGTTTTATTTTCGCCTTCCAGGTGTTGCCCACGATTATTTTCTTTGCCTCGTTGATGGGTGTGCTCTACCACATCGGCCTGATGCAGAAGATTGTCCAGGGCATGGCATGGGTGATGTTGAAGGTTTTACGGGTCAGTGGCTCCGAATCATTGTCAGTCGCTGCCAATGTCTTCATTGGCCAGACTGAGGCGCCACTGGTGGTCCGGCCCTATATTGCCAAAATGACAGAATCCGAATTGTTCACCATGATGGTTGGCGGTATGGCTACCATTGCCGGTGCTGTGTTGGCAGCCTATATCGCCATGTTGGGTGGTACGGATGAAGTGCAAAGGTTGTTCTACGCCAGGCACTTGCTGGCGGCCAGTGTGATGGCCGCACCCGCCACCATTGTTATTGCCAAGCTGTTGAGACCGGAGACCGAGGAATCCCTGACCAAGGGCACGGTCCACCTGGAGGTCGAGAAAACCGCCACCAATGTCATCGAAGCGGCCGCCAATGGCGCGGCGGACGGTGTCAAACTTGCACTCAATGTCGGTGGCATGCTGCTGGCGTTTTTTGCCCTGATCACCATGATCAACTTCCCGCTGGCATGGATCGGCCAGGTCACCGGAATCGAGTCGGTTATCGGCCAGTCGCTGAGCCTGTCCATCATCCTGGGTTACATCCTTTCTCCCCTGGCATGGATTATCGGCATTCCCTGGAGTGAAGCGGTGATGGTCGGTGGTTTGATCGGTGAAAAGATCGTCATCAATGAATTTGTAGCCTATTTACACCTGGGTGAGATCAAACACACACTTTCCGAACACTCCGTACTGATCTCGACCTATGCCCTGTGCGGTTTTGCCAACTTTTCGTCAATCGCAATACAGCTGGGCGGTATCGGTGGTTTGGCACCCAACCGGCGTCCCGACATAGCCAGGCTGGGTATGCGGGCGGTGATGGGCGGAACCCTGGCTACCATGATGACGGCCACCATTGCGGGTGTACTGACCACGTTGGCAGTTTAAGACGCCAAAACCAGACGCCGTGTCGGACCATTCCCAATTTGAATTGTTCAGGCAGCGGCGTTTTATGCCGTTCTTTGTTACCCAGGCACTCGGTGCGTTCAATGACAACGTTTTCAAGAACGGGCTGGCGGCAATGCTGGTGTTCCACAGCAGCCAGTTGGCGGGGCTGAATACCAACCAGGTCATCAACCTTAGTGCGATGGTCTTTATCCTGCCATTTTTCCTGTTCTCCGCCCTGTTCGGACAATTAGCAGACAAGTATGAAAAGTCCGTGCAAATCCGGCGCATCAAGCTGTTTGAAATATTTATCATGCTGGCTGCAACACTGGGCTTCTGGCTGGACTATCTGCCCTTGTTACTCGGTGTGCTGTTTTTGCTGGGTTTCCAATCCACCATGTTCGGCCCGATCAAGTACGGCATCATTCCACAGGTACTGAAACAACGTGAGTTGGTCGGCGGTAATGCGCTGGTGGAAATGGGTACGTTTGTCGCCATCCTGGCGGGCACGATAGCAGGCCCGCTATTGATCGGTATAGATACCGCCTGGCCGGTATGGATCAGTGGCACAGCGTTGTTGATAGCAGTCATTGGTTATTTTGCCAGTCGCGGTATCCCCGAGGCCCCGGCAGTGGCTCCCGCTTTGAAAATCAACTGGAATTTCCTGACTGAAACGGTCAGGAATATCCGCTTCATCGGGGAAAATCGCGTTGTGCTCAACAGTGTGCTGGGCATTTCATGGTTCTGGTTTTTTGGCGCGACTTTCCTGGTACAGATTCCCAGTTTTTCTGAAACCGTGCTAGGCGGTGATGAAAAGCTGATGTCAACGTTGCTGGCGATGTTCATCATCGGCATCAGCACCGGTTCGTTGCTGTGTGAGCGGCTGTCCGGCGGACAGGTCGAGATCGGCCTGGGTGCCATTCGGCGCCATCGGGTTGACCCTGTTTGGCATTGATATGTATTTTGCCAGTCCGCAAACGCCCGCCGTTTATTCAACTCTCAGCAGCTTTTTCGCGGTCGGTGCAAACTGGCGTATCGTGCTGGATCTGCTGATGATCGGCGTATTCAGCGGTTTCTACATCGTACCCCTGTATGCACTGGTTCAACAGCGCACGGCGCCAAGTCATAGGTCCCGGGTGATTGCCGGCAACAATATCCTCAATGCCCTGTTCATGGTGGTTTCAGCGATTATTGCCATGCTTTTGCTGGGTAATGCCGGCTTTACCATACCGGAACTGTTTTTATTCACCGCCATACTCAACCTGGTGGTAACCTTCTATATCTTCAGCATCGTGCCCGAGTTCATGATGCGATTCCTGGTCTGGATATTGATACACACCATTTACCGGGTAGAGGTCAAAGGCATCGAAAATATCCCCGAAAAGGGGGCCGTCGTGGTCGCAGCCAACCATGTCAGTTTTGTGGACCCGCTGATTGTCGGTGGCGTAATCAGGCGCCCGGTGCGTTTTGTCATGTATTACAGGATTTTCCGGATACCGGTACTGAAGTTCATCTTCAAAACCGGTAAGGCGATACCCATTGCAGCACGTCATGAGGATGCGGAAATACTTGAGCAGGCCTATCAGCGCATCCACGAAACTATCGAAGAAGGTCAGTTGCTGGGTATTTTCCCGGAAGGTGGAATAACCACGGATGGCGAAATCAATACGTTCAAGAAAGGCATCGAAAAAATCGTTGCCGAACAGCCCGTCACGGTGGTGCCCATGGCACTGTGTAACTTATGGGGCTCATTGTTCAGCCGCCGCGATCCGCTGCACAAACGCAGACCGTATAAATTCCGGGCCCGGATCGAATTGCGCATCGGCAAGCCGATTGCGCCCGAAGACCTGACGGCCGAACGCCTCGAGGCCGATGTCCGGGAACTCAGGGGCGGGGATCGTTAAATTTCTGCAACCCTTGCAGGGCGTGCAGATGAACATTGCCAGCAGTGGGTAAAAGCAGGCTCCTGCTGTGTCCCGCAACCGGGGACAGATCCACTCCCGGGGTTGTTCCTTGCTTACCGGATTATGCAGTTCCCTGATCAATGCTTTGGCACGCTCGGTATCAGCCTCATTCAATACCCACAGTTGTGGAATCACTTCAACAAACGGCAGTTCCCCCGCGCCGGATGTACCAAACTGATTTTTCATGAATGTGGCTATATCATTGGATTCAAGTACAGACTGGTAGTGTCCGACCAGGGAGATATCGAAATCTTCAAAGACTTTAATCATGCGGTAAAAATCCAAAGTCATCACTGAACGCCGCGAATTCCAGCGCATTTTTCAAAGGATACATTACAATGGCGGATACCATGAAAAAAATCACCAAAACCGCACAACAGTGGCAGGCGCAACTGGATTCCGAACAATACCGCGTGACCCGCGAGGCCGGTACCGAAGCGCCCTTCAGTGGGAAATATTGTGACCATACTGAAGCCGGCTCTTATCACTGTGTCTGCTGCGGGCACCCGCTGTTCGGCTCCGATAGCAAGTACCATTCCGGTTGCGGCTGGCCAAGTTTTCACGGCGAACTCGATACGGCAGAAATCACCCAACGCCCGGATCACAGTCTTGGCAGCAGCCGCATCGAACTACTGTGCCCGTATTGTGATGCCCACCTCGGGCATATTTTTGATGACGGACCGCCACCGACCGGGCAGCGTTATTGTATTAATTCTGCGTCGCTGAAATTTGTGGATGATAAAAATCATTCCGAATGATTGACCGCCTGCTAATTTTCCCGGTGTTGATCTGTTTTCTGACGGCTTGCTCCGGTCCGGGCTATTACCTGCAGGCGATATCGGGCCAATGGCAACTGATGCATGCACGCGAGGATGTTCAATCCTTATTGGATAACCCGGCAACCAGCGCGGAACTCACTGCAAACCTGAAGGCCGCTGACCAGATCAAGACCTTCGCACAAAACACGCTGGACTTACCCAGCAACGGCAGCTACTCCAGTTACGTTGAAGTCGATGGCGAAGCGCTGGTATGGAATGTCATTGCAACTGAAGAATTTTCATTGCAAGCCAAGAAATGGTGTTTCCCGGTCGCGGGCTGCGTGCCCTACCGCGGGTTCTTCAAGCAGCAAAAAGCAGAGGATTCCGCCGCAGGTCTGCATAAAAAAGGTATGGATGTTTTTATTTCACCGGTCGCTGCCTACTCCTCACTGGGATGGTTTAGCGACCCCTTGCTCAGCACCATGTTCTCCGCTTCCGATGTCCGCCTGGCTGCCTACCTGTTCCATGAACTGGCCCATCAGCGCCTGTATGTAAAAGGTGACGGATTATTCAACGAGAGCTATGCCGGTTTCGTAGAACAGGCCGGTATAAGGATCTGGCTGGAAGCCGGTCAGCGACAGGACGATTTAGTCCAGTGGCAGCTACTGCAAGGCGCCAGTAATGACTTTACTGATCTTATCGGGGTGGTACGTGGTCAATTGGCCGATGTTTATAACTCAAACAAGACAGAAACCATTAAACGGCAAATGAAAGCCGACATTTTCCGTTCGTTTACACGCGCTTATGAGCACCTGATCGCTGAAAAGTGGCAGGGCAGGCGCTATTACGCCAACTGGTTTGAAAAACCGGTCAATAATGCCAGGCTGGCGCTTTACAACACCTATGAAGGCAGCCATTGTGCATTCCAGCGTTTGCTGGACAAGGCCGAAGGAAATTTACAGAGGTTTCATCAACTGGCGGAGCAGAAATCCAGGCTCCAAAAAGACCAGCGAAAAGAATGGTTGCAACAAACATGCGATGTGTGACAAATGATTTCCCTTGCTACAATACGCGCGCTGACCCTGTTCAAATACGGCGCCCATTTGTGACCCGATTAATTCTCAGAACATCGATCCTGCTATCGGCAATATGCCTTGTCCTGGTGTCTTTCCAGGGTGCCGCATTTGCTGCCGATGGCGACAACCCGGCACTGGCCTGTCCCGGTCCCAGCCTGGCACCCATGCTAAGAAATACACCGGATCGTGAGGATGCACCGATATCACTTAAAGCCTGGCAATTTAATGCTGCAAATACGCGTGCCGCCGAAGCTCGCGGGCAGGTAGAACTGCGCCGCGCAGACCAGCTTCTGACCACCGAGGTACTACGCTACGACCCCGAAAGTGGAACCGTGACCATGCCGGGGGAGTTATTTTATAAAGATTCTGTCATATACATGAGCGGCACCAGTGCACATTACAACTTCCTCCAGGAAAACGGGCTGTTCACAAAAGTCGATTACGGGCTGACGGGTTCAAGTGCAAGGGGTAACGCTTCTGAAATTATTCTTGATTCGAACAACCACTCCCTGTTGCGTGAGTTGCAATTCACAACCTGTCCGGGAGACAAACCGGAGTGGATACTGACGGCCAAAAAGCTCGAACTGGACTTTGATGAGGGTGTCGGTACAGCCAGGAATGCCAAGCTCGAATTCTTTGATATTCCCATTCTGTATTTGCCTTATATAACATTCCCGATAGATGACCGGCGCAAAAGCGGTTTTCTTTATCCTTTCATCAGCACCGCAAATGACAACGGTTTTGAATTCAGTATTCCGTATTATTGGAACATTGCCCCCAACCAGGACGCCACGATCACACCACGTTATTTCACCGAACGTGGTGCCATGCTTACCGCTGAATACCGGTTTCTTACACGCCGTACCCGCGGCTCCCTGAATTTCGACTACATGCCGAACGACGAGAAAACCGACAAGGACCGCTACCACTACCGGTTCTCGGATAATGTCCGCATCAACCGCCGCTGGCGTGGCGGGATACTGATCGACAGGGTCAGTGATGACCAGTATTTCCAGGATTTCAGTAACTCCCTGGCTTCCGCATCAAGACAGTACTTACGCAGTAAGGCCGGCATATATGGTGCTGGCAACTACTGGACTTTTTCAATCATTGCGGATGATTTCCAGGTGGTTGACGAGGGTGTCAACGTCCTCAACGAACCCTACAGGCGTCTGCCGCGTATTGCCTTTGACATAGACCGTCCGCTGGGATTCCAGGGCTTACGTCTGCAAGTGGACTCGGAACTGGTTTATTTTGACCGGGAAGTGGGCGCAACGGGCTCACGCTTCGATATTTTCCCGCGAGTTGAGTGGAATATAGGAACCAACTGGGGCTATATGCGGCCAAGCGCCGGCTACCGCTACACGACTTATGAACTGGACTGGCATGGCCTGCCGGGTGATACGTCACCCAACCGCGGCACAGAAATTATCAGTTTCGACAGCGGATTATTCCTTGAGCGTGACAACGGCAAGGGCAGGGTACAGTCGCTGGAACCCCGGTTATTCTACCTGTACGTGCCATACCAGGATCAGGAAGGCCTTCCTGATTTTGATTCGGCGCCGTTTACGTTTGGCTTCAGCCAACTCTTCCATTACAACCGTTTTACCGGCGCGGACCGCCAGTCAGACGCAAATCAGTTAACCCTGGCGCTGACCACACGATCCAGAAACCGGGTGACGGGGCATGAGCTATGGAGCCTGAGCTTTGGCCAGATAATCTACTTTGAAGACCAAAGAGTCTTGCCCGCCGTTATCGGTGATCCGGTGGATGACAGCGCGTCACCATTCATTGCCGAGTTCGTCCTGCATCCGACAAGGCGATTGAGCTCCCGTGTCTTCATGCAGTGGGACTGGGAAAGCAGTGAAATTGACGTCGCCGTGCTGGGTCTGACGCATAGCGCGGCCAATGGCCGTCGCCTGGGTGCCGAATACCGGTTCAGGCGCGACAGCCTGGACCAGTTTGACCTCCGTTATTACCAACCCATCAATGAGAGGTGGCGGGTTTTGTCCCGTGTGAACTATTCATTGGAGGATTCCGACCTTTTGTCTGCAGAGGCCGGTTTCGAGTATGACAGTTGCTGCTGGGCGCTACGGGTTGTCGCCAAACGTTTCCTCAGAAACCGCGACGGCGATCACCGGGATGCAGTATTCGTTCAACTGGTACTCAAGGGCCTGGGTAATTTCGGGCGCCGGACTGCACCGCTTTTTTATGATCTTGCCGACTAGGGGTTAAGTCATGCATTTAACACCGGTAAAAACCAATAGCATTCTGGGGGGTGTGCGTTATGAAATCCGTGGCGAGCTGGCCGCACGTGCAGACCAGTTGGAGCGCCAGGGATACGAGATCATTTCATTGAATATTGGCAACCCGGGGCTGTTTGGCTACCGCACACCGGAAACCATGCGTCTGGCGATGATTGAAAACCTGGGCCAGAGTGAAGCTTATTGCCACCAGAAAGGTATTTTCCCTGCCCGCGAAGCAGTGGTGATGCAGCAGCAGGAACGCGGTGTGATGGATATCACCACCGATGACGTATTTATGGGAAATGGCGTCAGTGAATGCATCGACCTGGCCTTGCGGGCCCTGCTCAACAGCGGTGACGAAGTCCTGGTCCCCAGCCCGGATTACCCTTTGTGGAGTGCCTCGATTGCCCTCAATCACGGCACACCGGTTTATTACAACTGCCTGCCGGAAAACGGTTTCCAGCCTGATCCTGATGAAATTCGCAGTCTGCTGACGGACCGCACCCGCGCTATCGTACTGATCAATCCCAATAATCCTACAGGCGCCGTTTACGACCGGGAATTACTTGAGGAAATTGCCCGTATCGCCGAGCAAAACCGGATCGTGGTATTCAGCGATGAAATCTATGACGAGATGCTCTATGGCGATGCCGAGCACATTCCAATGGCGACGCTGGTACACGAAACCCTGTGCGCAACATTTAACGGACTTTCAAAAATCTACCGTGCCTGCGGCTACCGGGTTGGATGGATTGCGTTCAGCGGTGACCGTGAAAACGCCAGGGAGTACCTGCATGCCGTCGAGTTGTTGGCTTCGCTGAGGTTGTGTGCCAACGTTCCGGGACAGTGGGCTGTACAGACTGCGCTGGGTGGTTACCAGAGCATCCGTGAACTCACCTCACCTGGCGGCCGTCTTTTCCAGGCACGACAAGCCATCATCGATGGCGTAAACAACAGCAACTTTATGTCCCTGTGCGAACCGGCCGGTTCAATGTACGCGTTCCCCGCCATTGATACGACCTTGTTCGAGGCATTCGATGACCAGAAATTTGCCATGGAACTGCTGGAAAAGAAACACGTTCTGATCGCCCCGGGCAGCAGTTTCAATGTGCCTTACCGGAATCACTTCCGTCTGACCACACTACCCACCGGCCGTAAAATGCAAAGCGTGTTTGAACGCATGGAAGAAGTCCTGGAAACAATGCAGCTTACACAGTAGCCCTGTTTGACTTAAAATAAGCCGATAATACAGATTGGCAGTATCCCGGAGACAAGCCTTTATGAGAAGTTTTAGCCACCTTGCGGTATGGCTCTTGAGTGTAAGCCTGATATCGGGCCTGGAAACAGGCGCTGTGCAAGCTCAAAATACCAGCAAGATCGATTCCATCGTTGCACTTGTCGACGACGATGTTGTACTACGCAGTGAACTTGACCTTGCCATTAAAGGTATCGTCGACCGAATCCGTCAACAGGGTGGTGACCTGCCACCCCAACACTTAATTGAAAAGCATGTGCTGGAACGCCTTATTATCCGGGGCTTGCAACTGCAACGGGCATTTCAAACCGGTATTCGGATCAGTGATGCCGACATTGACGAGTCCTTGTTAATGCTTGCCCAGCAGAACAACATCTCGCTGATGCAACTGCGCCAGGTGATTGAGAACGACGGCGAGGATTTTGTCGAGTTCCGCCAGAATATCGGTGAAGAAATGATGACCGAACGTCTTCGCCAGAGGGTCATCAACAGCATGGACCCCATTACCGAAACCGAGATCGATATCTTGCTGGCCTCCGACCGCTTCCAAAGTGGCGAGTACAATATTTCACACATTTTGATTGCCCTGCCTGAAGGTGCCACGCCACAACAGATCACAATGCAGGAATCCAAGGCCAACAACGTCCACCAGCAATTGGAGGAAGGACTGGATTTCGCCTCGGCTGCAATCAGTTATTCGGACAGCCAGGAAGCCCTGGAAGGCGGCCTGGTCGGCTGGCGCGATCTTAATTCGGTTCCGGTAGTGTTTTCCGAAGCCATCAAGAACCTCAGAGCGAGTCAGTTCACTGTGCCAATACGCAGCCCGGCAGGCTTCCACATTATCAAGGTCAATGACTACCGCGACCGGAGCCAGGTGATGGCGACGGAATTTCATGCCCGGCATATCATGGTTGAAACCAATGACCTGATTGGCCCGCGTCAGGCCATGGAACAAATCCGTGATATTCATAAAAAGCTGATCGACGGGGAGGATTTTGGCGAGTTGGCCAAGGAAAATTCTGATGACGTATCCAGCGCCAACCTCGGCGGTGATATGGGCTGGTTTTTGCCCGATGCTTATGGCGAACGTTGGGGACAAACCCTGCAAGCGATGCAGGACGGCGACATCAGCGAACCTTTCCAGACAGAGATTGGCTGGCATATCATAGAACGTCTTGGAATGCGCGAGAAAGACGTGACCGAGGAATCGATGCGCAATACGGCGCGTAACAACCTGAAGCAGCAAAAAATGGATGTTGAAATTGAACGCTTTTTGCAGCAGATGCGTGACGAGGCATTCGTGGAAATCAGGCTTGATACCTGAAAGATCATGATCAAGGATATCCCTGTGCTCGCCCTGACGCCGGGTGAGCCTGCGGGCATTGGGCCGGAATGTGCCATACGCCTGGCCCATGAACACCCCGGCTTACGCCTGCTGGCAATTGCAGATCCACGCACACTGCTCTCTGCCGCTGACACGCTGGGTTTTGACGTATCCATCAAGTCCTGGCAACCGGGTGACATGGTCACCGCCGGTCAGCTTAGCTGCTTTCCGCAAACCCTGAACCAGGCCGTCAAACCCGGCCAACCCGATCCCGCCAACGCGAACTATGTAGTCGGTTCCATCAAATCAGCCGTCAGGCTGGTTCAATCCGGCTATGCCGGCGCACTGGTCACGGGACCGGTGCATAAAGGCGTTATCAACGATGGCGGCATACCCTTCAGTGGTCATACGGAATTACTGGCCGAATTGGCCGGAATAAAAAAGGTGGTCATGATGCTGGTCGCCGGTGACTTACGGGTTGCTCTCGTGACCACCCACCTGCCCCTGCGCGACGTGCCCGATGCCATTACCTTTGAGAATGTCCGCGACAGCATACAAATCACGCAGCATGAACTTCGAACCCGTTTTGGAATCCATGCACCCGTGATCCAGGTGCTGGGTCTGAACCCCCATGCAGGAGAAGGCGGGCACCTGGGTACTGAAGACGCCGGGGTCATTCAAAAGGCCATAGAGGTTTGTAATGTAAAGGGTATCAATGCCGTGGGTCCAGTGCCTGCTGATACGGCCTTTACACCTGCACGGCTGGCATCCTGCGATGCCGTGCTTGCGATGTACCACGACCAGGGTTTGCCGGTGCTTAAACACGCCGGTTTTGGCAAGGCCGTCAATATCACCCTTGGTTTGCCATTTATCCGCACATCGGTAGACCATGGCACGGCCCTGGATATCGCAGGCAAAAACCGTGCCGATGCCTCCAGCATGTATACCGCCGCAATAACTGCGCAGGACATGTGCCGGTGAAACCCAGCTTGTGAAACACCGGCCACGCAAACGCTTCGGCCAGAACTTTCTGCATGATCAGCAGGTCATCGACCACATCATCGCCTGCATTGCGCCACAGGCAACAGACTTGCTGGTCGAAATCGGCCCGGGCCAGGCGGCGCTCACCCGGCCGTTGTTGGCAAGCGGGGCGGAACTGCACCTTATTGAGATTGACCGTGACCTGGTATCACAACTGCAGAAACAGTTTTCTGACAATGACAACATCACCATACACGCCTGCGATGCGTTAAAGGCCAACCTGCCCGAGATCACCGGCAAACGCCCATTCAGACTTATCGGCAACCTGCCCTACAATATTTCCACACCGCTGATTTTCCATATTTTGCAGTGGCATGAACAAGTGGTGGATATGCACTTCATGCTGCAAAAAGAAGTGGTAGACCGCATGGCGGCCGAACCGGGGAGCCGCACTTACGGACGTTTGTCAGTCATGACCCAGTTCCGCTGCAAGGTTACACCGCTGTTTGACGTGTTTCCGGAAAGTTTCTCGCCAGTGCCGAGGGTTTGCTCCAGCATTGTCCGCCTGCAACCGTTGCAGGAACCTCCAGCCGATGCGGGCTCATTTAAAAATTTCAAACGGCTGGTATCGGCGGCATTTTCCCAGCGCAGGAAAACGCTGCGGAACAGCCTCAGAAACCTGTTAACTGCGGATCAAATCCAGGCGGCCGGTATCGACCCGGGGCAACGTGCGGAACAACTCAGCCTGTCGCAATTTGCCGCGCTTGCACGTTCACTGCCGTATGATGCAGGCTGAATTCACATTCAGGGCAGATTGCACAGGATAATGGTTATGAGTACCAAAATCCCGGTTGAGGTTGTCGCACAACCCGAGTTTCTCGGCCAGCACGAGGACAAATTTGCTTTTGCCTATACCATCAATATCACCAACCGTTCCGACCAGAATATCACCCTGAAAAACCGTCACTGGATCATTACGCATGCGGACGGCTCGATTGAGGAGGTAATCGGTGAAGGGGTGGTCGGCAAAACCCCCAGGCTGGCACCGGGCAAATCCTACTCTTATACCAGCGGAGCACTGATTCCCACACCGGTAGGTTCAATGCGGGGTTCATATGGTTTTGTCACGGATGACGGTCACTCCTTCCGTGCAGAAATCCCCGAATTCACACTGCACACACCCGATGCACCTCTTCATTAGTCTGGTCCACATAGCGTATGTCAACCTATCTGGTTGGTGACGTACAGGGTTGCCATGATTCTTTGCAGCGACTGCTGGCAAAGGTCAATTTTGATCCCGTAGCGGACCGCCTATGGCTTTGCGGTGACCTTGTAAACCGGGGCGGTCAGTCTTTGCAGGTGCTGCGCCTGTTAAAAAGCCTTGAGCATTCGGTTAGCGTCAGCCTCGGAAACCATGACCTGCACCTGCTGGCGAATTATGAGCGCCACCCGGATGGGAGCTCAGGCAATATTGAATTTGATGCCGTGTTTTCGGCACCGGACTGTGACTCCCTGATGGACTGGTTGTGTACCCAACCCCTGGCCTGCTGGTCCGAGGAATTCCAGTTGCTCAGGGTTCACGCCGGTGTGATACCACAATGGACCCGGCAGGCGACCATCAGTGCGGCTCAGGAAGTATCCGCAATTTTACAATCCGGCCAGCGTGGTGACTTTTTTCGCCGCATGTATGGAAACCGGCCTAGAAAATGGCGAGAAGACAGAACCGGCTGGAAGCGTTTACGCCTGATCACAAATATTCTGACCCGCCTGCGTTTTTGTGATGAAGAAGGTCGCGGAATCTATACCGTATCCGGCCCGCCGGGCAGCCAACCGAATAACTACAAGCCCTGGTTCAAGCACAAACACCGGTTAACGCGGGATGTGACCATTGCCTTCGGACATTGGGCAGCCCTGGGCCTGCGTATTAAAAAACGCTATATCTCGATGGATTCAGGCTGTGTCTGGGGCGGTAAGCTGAGCGCACTCAGGCTGGAAGACCGTGCGCTTTTCCAGGTCCGGTGTCCTACAGATTACTAGAAGCTCAGGGAATACGGGTCAGTTCGACAATCCGGTAGGCGAGTTTGTTATTTTCATCGACCTGGTAATGTCGCTCATGTGTTTGCTGCCATTGCTTGTCATCCCAGTCGGGAAACCAGGTATCCGCCTCCGGTTCAATATCAATCAATGTGAGAACCATACGCTGCGCAAGCGGCAACGCCAATGCGTATAACTGGCCACCTCCGATCACCATGATTTCATCGGCCTGTGAAATCCCGACGGCGTTTGTCAGCGAAGCAGTCACATCCGCACCTGCGGCAACAAATGCGGTATTCCGGCTTATGACTATGTTCTGTCGACCGGGTAACGGCCTGCCAATGGACTGCCAGGTCTTTCGTCCCATGACGATGGTTTTTCCCATCGTGGCCTGTTTGAAATGTTGTAACTCCGCCGGTAAGTGCCAGGGCATCCGGCCATCCATTCCTATGGCCCTGTTTTTGCCCATCGCGGCTATCAGCGTAATCGATTTCTGCATATTAGTGTCGTCTACTAGACTGCGATGGGTGCCTTGATGCCTGCATGGCACTGGTAATTTTGTAATTCAAAGTCATCATAAACAAACCCGAACAGGTCTTTTCTTTCAGGATTGATCTGCATGACCGGTAACGGGAATGTATCCCGCGACAATTGCGTGCTGACCTGCTCAAGATGATTCAGATAAATATGTGCATCACCCAAAGTGAGGATGAAATCGCCGGGCTCAAGATCCAGAACCTGGGCAATCATCATGGTCAGCAATGCATAGGATGCAATATTAAACGGCACTCCGAGAAACACGTCAGCGCTGCGCTGATACATCTGGCAACTCAGCTTGCCGTTGGCAACATGGAACTGAAACATCATATGGCACGGCGGTAAAGCCTGCAGACCGGCACGGGCATTTTCCTGCGGGCTACGCGATTCATCCGGCAGAACTGCGGGATTCCAGGCAGAAATTATATGCCGGCGGGAATGGGGCCGGTCGCGCAAGTCATCCAGCAACAGTTTCACCTGGTCAATATGCCTGCCATCCGGCGCCGGCCAGTCACGCCACTGGGCGCCGTAGACCGGTCCCAGGCTGCCATCCTCATCCGCCCATTCATTCCAGATCGAAACTCCATTTTCATTCAGGTAGGCAATATTGGTATCGCCTTTGAGGAACCATAACAATTCATGAATGATGGAGCGCAAGTGTAGCTTCTTGGTGGTCACGCAGGGGAAACCCTGTGCCAGGTCAAAACGCATCTGGTAACCAAACAGGCTGATGGTGCCGGTACCGGTTCTGTCCTCCTTGCGGCTGCCTTTGTCCAGGATGTCTTGCAAAAGCTGCAGGTAAGTTCTCATGTCCCGGGATTGACCTTTGTTTTTGGTGGGTCGTAGTGGTAAGCAAACCACATGATAATTACGCCTGCGCCGATCATCGGTAAAGACAACAGCATGCCCATGGTCAGCCATTGCATTGCGAGAAAGCCGAGGTGCGCATCGGGTTGGCGGAAAAATTCAGCAATTAATCTGAATACGCCATAACCAATCAGAAACAGACCCGCGACAGATGCGCGTGGTCTGGGTCTTTTGGAGTACCACATCAGGATCAGAAAAAGGGCCAGGCCTTCCATTCCAGCCTGGTACAGTTGGCTCGGATGCCGCGCAAGGTGATCCAGTGCACCGGAACGCCACGCTTCATTGAGCGCAGTTGTTTCGGTCGCCCTGAAACCGGTAGATTTGGCAAAAATCATGGCCCAGGGAACATCCGTCAGGCGGCCCCATAACTCGCCGCCAATAAAATTACCCAGGCGGCCAAATGCAAGACCCAATGGAACCAGTGGTGCCACGAAATCAGCAACCTGCCAGAATGACTTGCCTGTCCGCCTGGCAAACCAGATCATGGCGATGATCACCCCAAGCAAGCCGCCATGGAAAGACATGCCTCCATCCCAGACTTTAAACACTGACAGTGGGTTTTGAATGAACAGATCAAAACCGTAGAACCACATATAACCGATACGCCCACCGAGTATCACACCCAGCATGCCGTAAAACAGGATGTCACTGACATCCTGCTTGCTCCATCCCCACCAGCGTTGCCGCATGGCGCGTTGGTTACCGATACCCCAAAAAGCCAGGAATGCCAGCAAATACATTACGCCATACCAGTGAATATCCAGCGGACCGATAGAGATCGCGACCGGATCGAAATTGATTAATAGGTATTTGGCTTGCAAAGAAAACTCCCTGCCGCGGGATGATGAAATCCGCAGGCAGCATATGACAGACTCAGGGTACTGGCAAGCGATGCCCAAAAGGAAACCAGGACAGCCATGAGGCATCTCACTACAAGGATGGGGTACACTGCTACGCGCTTGAAGCGGTGACACAACAATGGTTATGAATAATGCTTGAACTAGCTCTGCCTAACATGCACGCGCTGGCTGTGATGATCATGATTCTGATTGCGCTGGTGCTGTTTACGCGTGACAACATACCAATGGAAACCACCAGCCTGGTCGTATTGGTGGTGATGGCAACCGGCTTCCAGCTTTTTCCCTTTGAAGCAGATGGTCAGGTTCTCAAACCCAGTGATTTCTTTTTGGGATTTGGCAATCGTGCCCTGATTGCAGTATCTGCGCTGATGATAGTCGGCCAGGGCCTGATAAGTACCGGCGCGCTGGAACCGGTGGGGCGCCTGCTTGCCAGGTCATGGCGACGCAGCCCTGCCCTTTCATTGCTGCTGACACTGTGTATAACCGCTTTCCTCAGTGCTTTTATCAACAACACACCCATCGTAGTGCTGATGTTACCCATACTGATTGGTGTGGCAGTCAAAACCGGTATCTCGCCGTCCGGCACCCTGATGCCGATGGGCTTTGCCAGCATCGTCGGAGGTATGTCGACAACCATCGGCACATCGACCAACCTGCTGGTCGTCAATGTTGCCGCCGATATGGGCATGGACCGCTTCAATATGTTTGATTTTGCCGGACCGGTGCTGATTGCCGGTGTAGTGGCAATTCTTTACCTGTGGTTGATCGTACCCCGGATCCTGCCACATCGCGCACCACCGATGAATCGTGGCGTGTCGAGGGTGTATACCGCACAGATCAAATTGAATGCCCACAGCCCGGTTGTCGGACGCTCACTGGCGGACGCCATTGCCCGCTGCGGTGAAAACGTCAAGGTGGAAACCATCCAGCGTGGTAAAGGTGTATTTATTAACCCCCTGCCGGATGTGAAGTTACGCGACGGTGACCGCATCACGACCAGCGACACGCAGCAGAACCTGAGGGAATACGCCCGCCTGTTGGGTGGCACGCTTTTCACCGCAGAACATGCGGTCGATGCCAGCCACCCGCTGTCCGCCGAGGGACAACAAATCGCCGAAGTGGCCATTACCCCCGCTTCAAGACTGAATGGTGTGCGCATCGGTAACGCAAAATTGTTATCCCGTTTCAGTCTCAGGTTGCTGGCGTTCAACCGCTTTGAAGGGATGGAAGAACGGGAATCCCCCGGGCTGGATGAAACCCGCTTGCGCGCCGGTGATGTGCTGCTGGTGCAATCCACCCTGGAAAACCTGGCTGAGTTAAAACAGAGTTCCGATTTCCTGATTCTGGACGGCAGCATTAACCTGCCAAGGGCGCGCAAAGCACCCATCGCGCTGGCAGTCATCATAGGTGTGGTTGCACTGGCCGCAATGCGTGTCATGCCGATTGAAATCAGCGCGCTGCTGGGGTGCCTGGTGCTGATACTGACCGGCTGCCTGAATTGGAAAGATGCCATGAATGCGCTGAGCACCCAGGTCATTTTGATTATCGTATCTTCCCTGGCGATGGGTATGGCGCTGCTCAAAACCGGCGGTGCGGACTACCTGGCAAACCTGTTTGTGTATATTACCTTCGGTGCACCGGCATCGGTCGTACTGGCGAGCCTGATGCTGATGATGGGTATTATGACCAACGTGGTATCCAATAACGCCGCCGCCGTCATTGGCACACCCATTGCGATTGGTATTGCACAGCGCCTGGGTCTGCCTTTGGAACCATTCGTGCTGGCCGTCATGTTTGGTGCCAACCTCAGTTTTGCAACACCGATGGCTTACCAGACCAATATACTGATCATGAATGCCGGTGGTTACAAATTTGGGGATTTTGTCCGGGTCGGCGTTCCTCTGACGCTCATTACCTGGTTAATATTAAGCGGCGTCCTTATATGGGCATACAGTCTCTAAGATTATGATTCCTGACGTAGCAAGCACAGCCAGTGGTGTCAATGGCGCTTCCAGCGGCTACCTGCAGACACTGGAAACCGCCCAGGAGAATATCCTGGGTAACCTGGAAACGCTCAATAAGGGCTCGGTCGATTTACCGGTTTACAGAGCTATGCCGATGTGATGAGTGCATTTGCCGCCGGAGAGCGGTATATTAATAGGGTCTGGTCCGCATCAACTGATGGTTACGTGGATGAAGTCTGCAACTATCTTGACCGCGCAACTCAGCAATTCAGAGAAGCCTGGGCACTGTTTGCCAAACTACAGCAACAGTACCAATCAGCACTCTCAACCGCCTGAAACCCAGCTGGACAACAATCGATATTACGAGTGATTTATACGACTAATGATGCATCAATTGACGGATTTACACTATAAAGGTCATATTTATTGACGGTGAGCCGCTCTGAATATAGAGTGTCCCGACTGATTATTTTCAATCATCAAATTTAACAAGCCATTGAGACGAAGCATGCTAAACAATAGAAAGATTATCTGCCTACTGTCCTCGGTCTTCATTTACGTTTTTGCCGGTCTGTCCACACAGGTTTTCGCGGCAAGTATCAACGAAGTCATGCAGGAAGGTGAATCACGCGCAGACGCCGGCGCAAACGATCAAACCAAGATTGATTCCGTTGCCGACCAGACTGAGAAAATTGTAAACGACTATCGCGCGGTCACAAAGGTTGTGGATGGGTTGAGGGTGTATAACGCCTTACTGCAGACACAGCTGAATAACCAGGAGGCCGAAATGCAGGCCTTGTCCGACTCCATTGCAAATATTGCATTGATTGAACGGCAGATCGTTCCCCTGATGATCCGTATGCTGGATGCACTGGAAGTGTTTGTTGCATTGGACACACCATTCCTGATTAAGGAACGCACCGATCGACTTGGACGTTTGCGTGAAATGATGGAGCGTTCAGACGTAGCCGCTGCCGAAAAATTACGCCGTGTAATTGAAGGCTACCAGATTGAAAATGACTATGGACGCACGATCGAAGCCTACAAGGGCTCCACCGATGTTGATGGCGTCGAACTCGAAGTAGATTTCCTGCGTATTGGACGTGTTGCCTTGCTGTATCAGACGGTTGGTGGTGCAACCACCGGCGTCTGGGACCAAACGACACGTGAATTTGTCAAGCTGCCACCGGAAACCTACAAGGCCCAGGTCGCAGAGGGGCTGAAAATTGCACGTAAACAGATCGCGCCGGACATGCTCATCGTACCGGTAGCTGCGCCAACGAGGGCAATACAATGATTAACATGATTAAAAAAATTGGCCTGGCCAGCAGCCTGTTATTGGCTTCAACCGTCGTCGCCCAGGCGGCTACTGCGATTTCACTGGATGAACTTCTGCAACAGGTCAAAACGGGCCGGGTTCTGGATGCGGCTGAAAATAAGGCCAGGCTGGACGATTTCCGCGCCAACCGGGCAACACAAGTCCAGAGACTCAATGCTGAGAAGGCCGAACAAAAACGGCAGGAACAGCTTTCCGTCCGGATGGAAAAACAATTCGAAGTTAACGATGGCAAAATTATCGTTCTGGAACAGGCTTTCCAGGATCGTCTGGGTGGCCTCAAAGAACTGTTTGGTGTGCTGCAGCAGGCTTCGGGTGATGCACGCGGTAACTTTGAAGCATCATTAACCCAGGTACAGTTTCCCGACCGTACAGATTTCCTGCTTGAGTTTGCCAAGAAGATGGGGCAGTCAAACCGGCTCGCATCACTTGAGGAAATCGAACGTCTCTGGTTCGAATTGCAACGTGAAATGACCGAGTCCGGGAAAGTTGTTACCTTTAACACCACCGTCGTTAATGCCAGTGGTGTGGAATCCGTCCAGGAAGTAACCCGCATCGGCGCATTCAACGTATTGTCAGATGGCAAATACCTTGAGTTTGTTCCTGAAACCGGAAGACTGGTTGAACTGCAACGGCAGCCTCAAAGCCGTTACACCGGTCGCATTGGAGATTTGACCGGCGCATCTTCCGGCAAGCACCCCATCGGCCTCGATCCAACCCGCGGCCAATTACTTGGTCTGCTGGTACAGTCACCGAGCCTGACTGAGCGTATTGCACAAGGCAAGACCGTTGGTTATGTCATTATATCTCTCGGTATTTTCGGCTTGTTACTGGCCCTCTGGAGACTGCTGGTGCTGTCCACCGTTGGTGCCAAGGTAAGCAAGCAGGTCAAGAACCTCGGCCAGCCCAATAGCAACAACCCACTGGGTCGTGTATTGAGTGTTTCAGCGGAAGGTGGAGTTGAGGACATTGAGACCATGGAACTGAAACTCGGTGAAGCCATACTCAGGGAAACACCCAAGTTAAACGCGATGCTACCGGTGTTGAAAATCATATCCGTTATCGCACCGCTGCTTGGTCTGCTGGGTACAGTGACCGGTATGATCGTGACCTTCCAGGCTATTACCCTGTATGGTGCCGGTGATCCGAAACTGATGGCTGGCGGTATTTCAACCGCGTTGGTTACCACGGTTCTGGGCCTGACGGTTGCCATCCCGATGGTATTCCTGCACACGCTGGTTGCCAGCCGGGCCAGGAGACTGACCCAGATTCTGCAGGAAGAAGCCGCAGGTATGCTCGCTGAGCGTGCCGAAGGAAAATCTTCAGCCACATAAGGCAGTAGTCATATGGACCTGATTTATTACTATCTGCCGGCACTGGAAACAGTCCGGGATTTCCTGGAAATGGGTGGGGGCGTGCTCTACGTGATTGGCATGCTGACCATGTTCATGTGGGTGTTGATCATTGAAAGGCTGGTATACATGCGCACCGGGCATAAACGCCTGGCCGCCGCTGCACAGCAGCTATGGGAAGCCCGTAGCGACCATAAGTCATGGAGCGCTCACCAGATTCGCATTCGCCTGGTATCGCAGGTCTCTGCGCAGGTGGAGCGAAATATACCCATGATCCAGACCTGTGTAGCCCTGTGCCCACTGCTCGGATTACTGGGGACGGTCACCGGCATGATCGAGGTGTTTGAGGTGATGGCCATTTCCGGTTCCAGTAGCCCGCGTTCCATGGCAGCCGGTGTTTCCAAGGCGACCATACCTACAATGGCCGGTATGGTCGCAGCGCTTTCCGGCGTGGCAATGGGTACTTTTTTACAACGCAAGGTAAGCCGGGAACGGGCACTGCTCGCCGATCACCTTGTCATAGAACATGAGTGACCAGAGCGTCACTGGAGAAGTTTGAATGAAACAATTTTTTCAGCCTGAGCCCGAAGAAGAATCGGAAATCAATATCACGCCTATGCTTGACGTGGTTTTTATCATGCTTATCTTCTTTATTGTCACAGCGACGTTTGTCAAAGAGGCAGGCATTGATGTCAACCGGCCCGATGCAGTGACTGCGGTCAAAAAGGAAAGTGCCAATATCCTGATTGCGATCGGACCCAATAATGATATCTGGATTGACAGACGCCAGATTGATATCCGCTCGGTACGGCCTAACATTGAACGCCTACATGCCGAAAATCCGCAGGGATCTGTAGTTATCCAGGCGGACAAGGAATCCAAGACGGATACATTAATCCAGGTCATGGATGCCGCCCGGCAAGCGGGTGTTTATAACATCTCCATTGCAGCGAACGAAGATTAAGTACTGCCATGACTGCAACTATTAATCAAAGTTTGTCGCGACACCAGTCGAGTGGTCTGATCAGGATGCTTACAGGCGCTGTCTTAGCGCTGATGGTTACCTTAAGCCTGTTTTGGCTGATGCAATATTTGATAGCAACGGCCGATCGCAGTCTGAATGAAGAAACGGCAGGCCACCTACTTGATTTTGTCCGCATCAAGCGCGATGAATCCATCCAGCGCCGGCAATTAAAGCCCAAGAAACCACCACCACCGGAACAGGCACCACCGCAGCCGCCCACACCGCAGTTGGACAACCTGAATCCCAATGTTGGAAAAATTGCAATATCAGCGGTACCGGTTGAAACAGATATCGAAATGACCGGTGGCTTCAGCCTGGGTGTGGGTGAAGGCGACTACCTTCCTATCGTCAAAGTGGCCCCTATCTACCCCAACAGGGCTTTAACCCGCGGTATTGAAGGTTTTTGCGTGGTTCAATACACCGTAACCAGCCTGGGGACAACAAAAGACCCGGTGGTCGTTGAGTCCCAGTGCACTTCAAGCCTGTTTCACCGCGCATCACTCAACGCTGCCCTGAAATTCAAATACAAGCCACGAATTATCGACGGTCAATCCGTTGAGGTTCCTGGCGTACAGAACAAATTCACCTATGAAATTACTGAATAAGAGCCCTATGGTGCGTAGTACTTCAGAGAATTTTTCACGCAAGCTTTGGTTGACCGCTGGCTTTGCAGCTTTTTTATCAGTGTTACTGGTAGCCTCTCCGGTTGCAGCACAAGAGAAGAAAGAACGTAAAACCAAACAGACGGTGGCCATGAGTCAGCCGGTGTATGAAAAGCTGATGGAAATCCAGGAACTGGTTGAAATCGAAGACCATATCGGTGCACAGGAATTAATCAGGAAGCTGCAGGAAAAAAAGAAACTTTCCCCGTACGAGTCAGCCCAAATCTGGAATCTGTCGGGTTATAACTATTACCTTCAGGAAGATTATGAAAATGCAATACGCTCCTACGAGAAAGTATTGCAGGAACCCGAACTACCTGAAGCCTTGCAGCAAAGTACACTCAAGACTCTTTCACAGCTGCACTTTACAATTGAAAACTACGAGGAGGCACTGGACACGATCCATCGTTTGATGGCCGTCGTGGCGGAGCCGCCTGCAGATGTATACATGCTGCTGGGACAGGCACATTTCCAGATGCAGAATTATCAAGAGGCCATTGAGCCGATCAAAACTGCAATTGACCTGTTTCGCGAACAAGGCCGGGTGCCGAGAGAGAACTGGTTATTACTATTACGCGTATGTTACTGGGAGCTTAAAGATTTCCCCAATATGTTGATTGTTCTCGAAGAATTGATCGAGGCCTACCCTAAAGATACGTATGTGCTGACACTTGCCGGTGTCTACAGCGAGTTGGGGGATACCAAGAAACAATTGGCACTGACAGAAGCGCTGTATGAAAAGGGTTACATCGAAGGTAAAACGCACGCTGTAAACCTCGCTAACCTGTATTTACTGCACGGCGTTCCAGTCAAAGCCGCACAAATCCTGGAAAAGGAAATGGCGGCCAACAATGTAAAGACTGATGTCAGAAATTTACGCCTGTTATCACAAGCCTGGTATCAAGCCCGTGAGGATGAAAAAGCAATTCCGCCATTGAAACAGGCTGCTGCGTCGGGTGAGGATAGTGAGCTTTACATCCGCTTGGCCCAGTCCTATATCAACCTTGAGAGATGGAATGAAGCTGCTGATGCTGCCAAAAAAGGTCTGGCTGCAGGTGATCTTAAACGTCAGGATACCGCCAACATCATGTACGGCATGGCCTTGTTTAATCAGAGGAAACTGGAACAGGCGAAGAAAGCGTTCCGCGCTGCAGCCAAAGACAAACGCAGCAAACGTGCAGCCCAACAGTGGATCAAGTATGCCGACAGTGAGATTCGCCGGCGTGATACGCTGGAACAGAAACTACCTGAAGTGAAGGCACGTGATATCGACGATATTTTAAAAGCCAATCAGTAATCCATAAAAATACAAACAAAAAAACCGCGCAGCCAGCGCGGTTTTTTTATGCGGGACTTTATATTAACCAAAATCATTTTTCCGGTAAATAGTTAATCACCCGAATATTTTCCAGGGTTACCAGTCCACCACAACCCGCCTGTTCAAACAATTTCGACAGGATATCCTGGAAAGCCGAAATCTTATTTTCTTCATCCACTATCTCTATCAATAGCGGAAGATCTGACGACAGGTCCAGTATCTTTTGTGTACGGATTCGTGCAGTCGCACCAAAGCCCATTACGCCTTTGAGTACCGTTGCACCGGCTAGATCAGCATCACGTGCTTGTTTGACGATGGCTTCATATAACGGCAAATGCCCCAGTTTGTCGCTTTCTCCCACAAACACCCGCAACAGTACTGCCTGACCAGAGATTTTCATAATTTACCTCAACACCAACTCACTTATAAACAACCCAAGTACAAACGCCAGGCCAGCACCGGCCATGGTGGCAACAAAATATGACGAGGCGTAGAAATACTCCTTGTCCTGAATAAATTGACCCAATTCATAAACGAATGACGACATGGTTGTGAAACCACCACAGAACCCCGTAGCCAGCAATAAACGCATTTCCGTTGAAAGGACTTGTGAGGTAGCAGCAATACCCACAATCAACCCCACAAGAAGACAACCAGCGATATTGGAAACCAGCGTTCCGAATGGAAGGGTCAAAGCCGCATAATTTTGCGTGACAAGTGTCATGCCATAACGACTGACGCCGCCCAGCATACTGCCTAGCCCAACATAGACAAATGGTAATACCACACTCATCTTTCATGCTCTCCTGACTTTAAGGGGTACATGATGCGATGCTGGCAACCACTACGCAAGTGATGCAGCTATCCACCCGAATCCATCGCCGCGGAAAGCGATGGGTGTCTCGACGAGGCTATTGACATTGCTCGCCTGGCTGGAAAATATCTTTGAGTATCACAGCGAGGGCGCGCTTCCCAAACGATTGTGTGACCCACGCAATGGGCAGTGGGTGGGCCTTGCTTTAGCTGTTGGCCTCCTTGTACAGACGGCGATGGTAGCTTAGGTGATCCCTGTTTACTTCGTGGGTTTCGATCTCGTTGATATAGCCATCCAGGGCACCCAGCAGGGTGCCATCATCTTTGATGGTGAACGCCCAGCCATCAAACAGGACATGGCAATTGGGACACAGGCACAAAATGTTATCGGCTGTATCGGGACCGTTATGCGGACGTCCGAGGGGCCGGATGTATGCGCCTTCTGCGTAGGCACCGCCAAGCCGTTTTATTTGGGTTGAACACGTCTGGCATACATAATTGTGCTTTTCTTTCACGGCTTCGGAGACCCGTGTGTCCCTGACGATTCGTGTTGTGTAAGACTTGACCCTGTCGGGTTCCTGGTTGCTGGATGGGAGTGGAAGCTCACCCGCAGGTGTCGAGATGGGTTTGTCGTCGATTTTCCTGAGCACAAAACAATATATCCTGAACCCGGATTTACCCCTGTCCGCCCACCAGCGTTCAACCAGGTAAAGACCATCATAACGGTAGGTACGCACCTTGGACCCCAGGCCCCTGGTGACCCGCACGGGAAGCCCCTTGTTGTAACTGACCACCAGGGCAAGGTTTCCCCGGTTCAACTCGGCGTCGGCAATCTGCCGTTTTGTATTGGGATCGGCGCTGACTTGCCCACCATAGATAAGGTAGTCGCCATAATCCTCATCGTCTTCATATCCCCCTGAAACAACGATGGAATCGGCCCCTGCCGTGATTGAGCCACTGATACCCGCCTGGGTTGGTTTATGAATCCCCGAGCTTGCCAATTCTGCACGGCTGGCGAACTCGGTACCGACGGCAACCCCTTCAACCTCTCCAAAAACACGCACTGCATTCCCCCGGTGGTAGTTGCAACTTACTAATTGTAGACTTTTTTTGGCATCAAACGTTGATGAGTGCGATATGGTCACCCACAACTTCGTACGTTACACTTTCCGCGATGTCATCTCCAGCCGTTTCAAAGCAAGCGACCCGTCCGAGCCCAGCAGGGTGCCGTCGAAATCGGTTATGAATAACCCCTTGCACAATTCTCTATTCTCTTTGCTCAGTTGAATCACTACGGGTGATTAATTCCATTTTAAGTCAGATTTGAGGGTCGATTTCGACTGACAAGGATAATGGCCATAACGAAGGTTAATCCCTCAGCCAGTGGAATGGCCATGTACACGCCGTCATCACCAAACCAGAACGGCAAGAGCAATAAGCCCAAGCCTGGCAAAACCAGGCTGCGGGACACCGCTATGCTTGCCGACTGCAGTGGCTTGTGCAGCGCAGTGAAATACGATGCCATGGTGATGTTCATACCGTTGAACAGGAACGCAGGCCAGAACAGGGCAATAAAGGTCAGGGCAATTTCTACGGTGTGGTCCTCGCCTTCACGCAGAAACAGGGAAATCAGAGTCTCGGGAATGAACAGGAACAGGCCACTGACCAACAAACCGATAACACTGCAGGACAACACGGCAATCAGCATAAATTGAACAATACGATCCGGTTGCTTGGCACCGAGATTCTTGCTCACCGTGGGCTGTAGCGACTCGGAGATTCCATAGCAGACTTCAAGCCCGATATACAGCAGGTAGCTGATAATGGTAAACGCTGCCACGCCCTCCACGCCCAGTCGTGAAATCATCACCCAGTTGAATAACAGGGTAATCAGACCAATCGACATCTCGTTGGCGAACTCCGAAAAGCCGTTGTAAGCCGCCCTGAGCACGACGCCCCAGCCATCGCGGTGACATTCAAGAAATGGAATAAGCCTGAGGTTGCAGCGGGCACTGAACCAGTGGCTGAGCAACATGAAAAATATGGCGCCTTCTCCAATAGCTGTAGCCCAGGCTGCCCCTTTGATACCCCAACCCAGACGTACTATAAACAGGTAATCAAGACTGATATTGATCACCGCAAATGCTACCAGCGTAGCGGACGCCAGCAGCGGGCGGCCATCAACGCGGACAAAATAATCCAGTGTCAGACCAAGAATCAGCAGGGGTGCTGCTAAAACAATAATCCTCATGTAATCACTAACCAGTCCATGCAGTTCTTCATTGGCACCGAGCATGGAAACAAGCTGATCCAGAAACACCAGGAAAACCAAGGCAATCAACAGGGCCAAGACCAGTGTGACATAGAGTGTTTTGCTAAAAATGGCAGAGGCTGAATGCAGGTCACGCTCGCCAATGAATTTTCCACACATGACCGATCCACCCACGGCCAGCATGAATACCACCGCAGCGAACAACGCGAATGCAGGCATACTGATATTTACAGCCGCCAGAGCCGTGGCGCCGACAAAG
>PVMK01184403.1_pt1 | contig 45684 bp, 52 predicted proteins | sample 1853481 | NCBI WGS metagenome assembly PVMK01 (sample SAMN08533507, study PRJNA380276) | Marine sediment metagenome, whole genome shotgun sequencing project.
TAATGCGGGAATTACAAAAGATGGTTTATTTATGTGGATGCCTAAAGAAGATTGGGACAGTGTAATTAATACAAGCGTGAATGGCTTTTTTAATGTTACCAATCATTTAATGCAACCCATGTTACGAAACAGATATGGTAGAATCGTAAATTTGGTATCTGTGTCTGCTGTAAAAGGTACGGCCGGTCAAACCAATTATTCTGCTGCAAAAGGAGCGATAGTTGGAGCAACAAAGGCCTTGGCACAAGAGGTGGCCAAACGTAAAATTACTGTGAATGCCGTGGCGCCTGGTTTCATTAAATCGGATATGACAGCAGATCTAGATGAAAAAGAGCTTAAAAAAATGATACCTGTTAATAGATTTGGTGAAGCGGAAGAAGTAGCGGATTTAGTGTCATTTTTAGTTTCAAAAAAAGCATCTTATATTACAGGTGAAATTATAAATATTAATGGAGGTATTTATTCTTAGTGAGATTTTAATTCACCTCCTGATGGCTACCTGGATTTAACGGGATCGTTGTTTAACTATTCAGTTGGATTGGAAGCAATTTTAAATGCGCTCATTTAATAAATACAAATTCAATAATAGCATAAATTTGAAATAGTGAATAGAGTTGTAATAACCGGTATGGGTATTTACTCTTGTCTAGGTGTAAATTTACAAGAAGTAAAAGAATCATTGTACAATGGCAGATCTGGAATTATTTTTGATCAAGAACGTAAGGATTTTGGATATAGATCGGCTTTAACCGGAATGGTTCCTGAGCCGAATATTAAGAAATTACTTTCAAGAAGACAAAGGTTAAGTATGGGGCAGGAATCTCGCTTTGCATATATGTCTACCATTGAAGCTCTTGCAAATGCAAAGATTGATGAGAAATTTCTGCGAGACAATGAAGTTGGTATTTTATTTGGTAATGACAGCACTGCACAATCTGTTGCTGAATCCATTGATAAAATAAGAGAAAAAGGAGATACTACTTTGGTGGGTTCAGGCGCTGTTTTTATGGGGATGAATTCTACAGTTACCATGAATTTATCAACCATCTTCAATTTGAAGGGAATTAATTTAACCATTAGCGCTGCTTGTGCAAGTGGTTCACATTCTGTTGGCTTAGGGTATCACCTCATCAAAAGTGGATTACAAGATTGTGTTATTTGCGGAGGTGCACAAGAAATAAATAAGTACGCAATGGGTAGCTTTGATGGCTTAGGGGTTTTTTCTATAAATGAAGATGCTCCCACGGAGGCTTCCAGACCCTTTGATAAAAAGAGGGATGGATTGGTTCCTAGTGGAGGTGCCGCAACACTTATTCTTGAAAGCTATGAATCTGCAATTAAGAGAGGAGCTAATATCTTGGGGGAAGTAGTCGGCTATGGTTTTTCATCCAATGGTGAGCATATTTCAAACCCAAATGTTGATGGTCCTACAAGAGCCATGAAAATGGCTGTGAAACAATCGAATTTGGAGGTGGGTAGTATTGATTATGTAAATGCCCACGCTACATCTACACCGGTAGGAGATCAGAATGAAGCGAGGGCAATATATAATGTTTTTTATGAACACCAACCCATGGTAAGTTCTACAAAATCAATGACAGGACATGAATGCTGGATGGCCGGAGCGAGTGAAATCGTTTACTCCATGATCATGATGGAGAACTCATTTATTGCTCCTAATATAAATTTGGATGAAAAAGATGAAGATTCTGAAAAATTAAATTTGGTTACACAAACTATAAATAAAAATATTGATGTATTTTTGTCCAATTCCTTCGGGTTCGGTGGAACAAATTCAGCAATAATTGTAAAAAAGTTTAAATAGAATATGGATAAGAGTACTATTATAGGTAAAATAAACAATTTCCTTGAAGATGAGTTTGAAGTTGATGCGGATGAAATTCAACCTGAAGCAAATTTAAAAGATACTTTGGAGCTGGATAGTTTGGATTACGTGGATCTGGTGGTTTCGGTGGAATCTAACTTTAGTGTGAAATTGGATGCTGAAGACTTTGTGAGTGTTGTAACATTGCAAAATTTTTATGATTTAATCGATAAAAAAGTAAATTAAAAAATACTTTTTTATGGCTCAATGGGATGGAAAATCAAGGGGGGCAGTTCTTGGATATAAAATATTCATTTTTTTTATTCATAATTTAGGTATTAGATCAGCTTATTTAATACTGTACTTCGTCGCTTTTTACTTCCTGCTTTTCTCTTTTAAAGGCACGAAAGCAAACTTTTACTATTTTCACAGACGACTTGGATTTTCGAAATTCAAGAGTATTTTTAAAGTTTATAGAAGTTATTGTATATTCGGTCAAACTATTATTGATAAAGTAGCAATTTCCTCAGGGTTGAGAGATAAATTTACTTATGAGTTTGATGGAGTAGATATCTTAAAGCGTCTTTTAAAGAATAAAAAAGGTGGAATTCTTATTAGTGCTCATGTAGGAAATTTTGAAATAGCAGAATTCTTTTTTAATGAGATCGATGTTTTGTCACAAATAAATTTAGTTACGACCGACAATGAGCATCAAGCTATTAGAGAATATATGGAGAGTATTTCTTCAAAATCAAAATTAAAAACCATTCTGGTCAAAGAAGATCTTTCTCATATTTTTGAGATTAATAATGCACTGAGTAATAATGAATTGATCTGTTTTACGGGAGATCGCTATTTTGAAGGAAATAAAGTTCTTTCGGAAGAATTGTTAGGAAAAGAAGCTAAGTTCCCGGCAGGGACTTTTTTATTGGGTTCAAGGCTAAGGGTGCCGGTAGTCTTTGTATATGTGATGAAGGAATCGCCAAAACATTACCATCTTTATACTCGTGAGGCAAAATTTAAAGCTAGAAATGCCCAAGATTTGCTTAAAAGATATACGGAAAGTATCGCTTGGATTTTGAAAAAGTATCCATATCAATGGTTTAATTATTTTGATTTTTGGGCAGAACAAAAATAAATTTATTTTGAAAAACGTACTCGTAATTTATTATACGCAATCAGGACAACTTTTGGAGATTGCTAAAAATATCACTCGGAAACTAGACGATTCCAGAGAGGTGAATTTAACTTTTTATGAAATAAAGCTAAAGAATGATTTTCCATTTCCATGGGATAGAAAATATTTTTATAATATTTTCCCGGAGACTTTTCTTCAAGTTCCAACCGAATTGGAAGATTTAGATAATCCCATTCTAAAAAAGAAATATGATCTTATAATTTTTTCTTATCAGGTATGGTATCTAACTCCGGCTATACCGGCAAATTCCTTTTTAAAAACCGACATTTCTAAACAATTATTTCAGAATACTCCGGTAATTACTGTAATAGGATCCAGAAATATGTGGATCATGGCACAAGAAAAGGTTAAAAAATTATTGATAAAGAACGAAGCAAATTTAGTTGGTAATATCGCTTTAGTGGATAGACATATTAACCATATAAGTGTAATTACAATAATACATTGGATGTTTACCGGTGTTAAAAAGAGGTTTTTAGGGATCTTTCCAAAACCTGGTGTCTCCGAAAAAGATATAGATGAATCTACAAAATTTGGTCCTATAATTCTAAAGAATTTAATAGGTGGTAATTACGAGAACCTTCAAATGGAACTTCTGGACAAAGAAGCTGTAAAAATTAAACCCTTCCTTATTGTAATGGATAAACGTGCTAATTTTTTATTTGGTAAATGGTCAAACCTTATTGTTACCAAAGGAACAGCTAATAGCAAAGAAAGAAGGCCATGGATTAAAATGTTTAACATCTATTTAATATTTGCTATTTGGATTATTGCTCCTATAGTTTTTTTATTATTTTTGTTAACTTTTATACCTCGTCTAGGGGCGATTAAAAGAGACAAACGATACTATTCATCCATAGAATTAAAGTAGCTAATTAGCAATGAACAATGTATATATAACCAGAGTTTCTAGATTTTTACCCAATAAACCTGTGGGGAATGATGATATGGAATCTAAATTAGGCGTTATTAACGGACAGGAATCTAAAGCCAGGAGAATTGTACTAAGGAATAACGAAATAAAATCGAGGTATTATGCCATTGACGATAATGGGGTGTTCACACATAACAATGCAGAGTTGGCCAAAGAAGCCGTTGAATTGCTCTGTGATGATTCGTTTAAGTCAGATCAGATAGAATTGCTTTCTTGTGGAACCACTAGTCCGGATCAAATTTTACCCTCACATGCTGCTATGGTTCACGGTTTGTTGAAAAATGGTAATATGGAGATTAATTCATCAACAGGTGCTTGTTGTTCCAGTATGAATGCAATGAAATATGCCTATTTGGCTGTGAAGGCAGAACAGGTTGCCAATGCTGTTTGTACAGGCTCTGAAAGATTTTCTTCCTGGTTAAAATCTGACATTTTTGAACATGAAATCTCCAATCTTATTAGCTTAGAAGAAAGACCTATTTTAGCATTTAATAAAGAGTTTTTGAGATGGATGCTTTCGGACGGTGCCGGAGCTTTCTTATTAGAGAATGAGCCTAAAGGGAAAAATCCATTAAAAATAGAATGGATGGAGGGGTTTTCCTATGCTTTTGAATTAGAGGCTTGTATGTACTCTGCGGGGATAAATTAGAGAGTGGAGAAATAAAGCCCTGGAGCGAATATCCTTCAGATGCATGGGCAGACAAATCTCTTTTTGCTATTAAGCAAGATGTAAAATTATTAAGCGAAAATATACTGGTCAAAGGTGTTGATAGCTTAAAAAAAGTAATTCAAAAACACGGTATTGAGCCGGATGAAATAACCTATTATTTACCCATATATCTTCTTATTATTTTAAGGAGAGATTGTATGAGGAAATGATCAATCAAGGGCTTGTAATTCCTTGGGATAATTGGTTTATGAACTTAGATAAAGTAGGGAATATTGGAGCAGCATCTATTTATATTATGCTGGATGAATTGGTAAATTCAGGAAAACTAAAGAAAGGAGATAAAATTTTGCTCTCTGTTCCGGAAAGCGCTCGATTCTTATATCATTATGCTCTTTTAACTGTATGTTAAATAAATAAATTTGCAACCCATCACAGACATTAGAAACTTAATTCCACAAAAAGCTCCTTTTATTATGGTTGACACCCTTAGGTCACATTCTAAAAGTAAAGCAATATCCTCCCTAACCATTCAAAAAGTAAATCTTTTTATCGAAAACAATGCATTTCTGGAAGCCGGTCTAATTGAAAATATGGCTCAGACGGTTGCCTTACATACCGGTTATGAATATTTTTTGAAAGGGGTTGACCCACCTACCGGATATATTGGAGCGATAAAAAATATTGAAATCTTAAAACTCCCTTTACTTAAGGATACTATTTCTACAGAGGTCAGAATTATACAAGAGTTTAATGGTGTAACATTAGTGGAGATTAAAGTGGTCAATGAACAAAATGAGAAGATTGCATCTTGTCAGATGAAAACAGTTATTTCTAACTAATGGATAGATTAAAAGAAGTGGATATCTCCAATTTTTTACCACATAGAAAACCATTTTTGTTGGTGGATAAAGTTTTGGCTCTAAAGGATGATCGGGTTATTACTTCTTTTGAAATTAAAGAAGATTGTATTTTTGTTAGCGATGGTATTTTTATAGAGGTAGGATTGATAGAAAATGCAGCACAAACTTGTTCTGCAATTCTTGGAAGCACTTATTTTGATTTGGATGATTTGGAAGGTAAGAACACCAAGGTAATTGGATTTATTAGTGCTATAAAGAAGGTGAAAGTATCTCATTGTCCGAAAGTTGGCGACGTACTTCAATCTAAGGCTGATTTATTATCCAGATATGATGCTGATCATTATAAAATTTCTACTATTCGATGTACTACCTACGAGGGTGAAAAAGAATTATTATCTTGTGAAATAAATTTATTTATTCAGGAATTAAAGTAGCTATTGATGAAAAAAAGTGATATACCACAGGACAAGAGCAATTTTACAGATCTTTATTACGCGGTTGATGATGATGGTAATTATACCACGGCAACCAGTTCCGGATGGAACCCAAAAACAATAGCCTCAGATAATGTCATGCGCGATATTAATGAGAGAACGGAAAGAGCTAAGACCAGAGTAATTAATGGAGAAACAAGTCCTCTTGAATATTTTATGGAAATGCATAAAATGGATCTCAGTATCTTATCAAGCTATGCAGGAATTTGGAAATGGCGTGTGAAACGTCATTTTAAGCCCTCGATCTTTAAAAAATTGCCCCAAAAAACAATAAAGAAATATGCTGATGTTTTTGATATCAGCATTGATCAATTAAAAGCTATAACAAAATAAATGGAGGTTAAGTTTACACATCACCAAACAGCGCATTGCGAAAATGGGGTAGTTTCAAATTTAATGAAGTATAATGGATTTGAAATAAGTGAACCCATGGTTTTTGGTGTAGGGGGTGGACTGATCTTTCTTTATATACCATTTTTAATGGTTAATCACGCTCCTTCGTTTACCTACAGGATAATGCCAGGGCATATATTTAAAAACTTTGCAAAACGAGTTGGGATAAAAATTAAAAGAGAGAAATTCAAAGACCCGAAACAGGCACAGGTTCGATTAGATGAAAATTTACAAAAGAATAATCCGGTTGGCCTTCAAGTTGGTGTTTTTAATTTAATCTATTTCCCTGATGAATTCAGATTTCATTTCAACGCACATAATCTTGTGGTATATGGAAAGGAGGGTGGTAATTATTTGATAAGTGATCCGGTTATGGAATCGGTTACCTCTTTGACCGAAAAAGAATTAGAAAAAAGTACGTTTTGCGAAAGGAGTTTTTGCACCTAAAGGTCACATCTATTACCCAGTAGGATTCCCAAAGGAATTACAATTAGAAACCGCTATTGTTAAGGGGATAAAACAAGTATGTAATCAAATGCTTGGAGCTTTACCGGTTTTGGGGGTGAATGGAATAAGGTATACTTCAAAGCTTATCAGAAAATGGCCCAAGAAAAAAGGTGTGAAAAAAGCCAACCATTATCTGGGACAAATAGTAAGAATGCAGGAAGAAATTGGTACTGGAGGAGGTGGATTCAGATATATTTATGCAGCTTTTTTACAGGAGTCAAGTAAGATTTTGAATAATCAGAAACTAGCAGAATTATCTGGGGAAATGACCGTGATAGGAGATATGTGGAGAGATTTTGCACTGGATGCATCACGAATTTATAAAAATAGAAGCGCAAAAGAGGATGTTTATAATGATGTAGCCGATCAATTGTTGGTTATTGCAGATAAAGAAGAAAAATTCTTTAGGACATTGAAAAAAGCGATCGCTTAAATGAAAGAGATTATAATTCATATCCATCAATTGGCAAAGCAGTACAAAGATTCTGATTCTTATGCAATTGAACCAATGGATCTAAGCATTCGTAATTATGAAATATTTGGACTTTTGGGACCTAATGGAGCTGGAAAGACGACATTAATTTCATTAATATGCGGCTTGTTAAAACCAACATCAGGATCTATTGAGATAGATGAATTAAATTACCAAGAAAACAAGAGAGAAATCCAATTTTTAATTGGAGTAGTTCCTCAGGAATATGCCTTGTATCCTACACTTACCGCTTTCGAAAATTTGATGTATTTTGGAGCAATGTATGGACTAAAAGGAGAGAAATTAAAAAATAGGATTCAACAGTCATTAGGGGATTTAGGTCTGTTAAAGTTTTCAAACAAAAAAGTCAAAACTTTTTCGGGAGGAATGAAACGCAGATTAAATTTACTTGCCGGAATCTTACACGAACCTAAGATTTTATTTTTGGATGAACCCACAGTGGGAGTTGATGTTCAGTCTAAAAATGTTATTATAGAGCATCTTAAGAAAATGAATACCAAAGGGACTACAATTATTTATACATCCCATCATATGGTTGAGGCACAATATTTTTGTAATCGTGTAGCGATTATAGATGATGGAAAAATTATAGCAAAAGGTACGCCAAAGGAATTGATAGATTCTGTGGAGAATGCTAGGAGATTAGAAGATGTATACCTAAGTTTAACAGGTGGAGATTTACGGGATTATGTATAAATTATGGATAGCGATATATAAGGAGTTTTTACTTTTAAAAAGAGATGTTGCAGGGCTGGTAATTCTTTTTTTAATGCCTTTGGTGCTTGTAATCACCGTTACCTTAATACAAAACAGTTCTTTCGTTAAAGACGATAATGTTAAAGTTCCGATAATTCTTATTGATTTGGATAAGGATGAACTAGCATCCTCAATAATTTCTAGTTTGAAAGAGGCTAATACTTTCGAAATTTTCAAAGATATTAATGGGGTGCAGATTGATGAAGAGCAGGCCAATGAGCTGGTCTTGAAAGGGAAATACAAAATGGCTATCATAATTCCCAAAGGACTAACGGCCAATTTAAATGCGAAAGTTTCTGCAAATGTTGGCAAAATATTGAGTGAGTTCGGAATAGAAGATGTAGAAGCTCAGGTAGATAATGACGCTGAAACTCAAGAGATTAAATTGTATTTTGATCCTGCCGCACATCTATCTTTTAAAAATGAGGTAAAAAATTCTATCGATAGAATGATTACAAAAATAGAATCAGAGGCCATTTATAGATCGTTTCAAAATGAATTGGAAATTGAAGGAGATATATTTGATAATTCGAAAATATTTGCATTTAGAGAAGTAAATCCTCATCAGGCCGACCTTGAAATAAAACCTAACTCGGTGCAACATAATGTGCCGGCATGGACCTTATTTGCCATATTTTTTATAGTAATTCCGTTATCGATAAATATTGTTAAAGAAAAGAATCAAGGAACTTATGTTCGTTTAAGAACGAATCCGGTTTCGTATGCTACTATTTTAAGTAGTAAGGTTCTAGTTTATCTCTTAATATGTATTCTACAATTTTTATTGATTTTAATGGTAGGCTTGTATTTTTTTCCATATATAGAGCTGCCAAAGTTTGAAATTAACGGAAGTTATTTCTTACTCTTTTTGGTTGCAATTTTTTCTAGTTTAGCAGCAATAGGTATAGGAATATTATTAGGGACACTCTCTACTACCCAAGAACAATCGGCCCCATTAGGTGCAACCTTAGTGGTGCTTTTGGCGGCTATTGGAGGTATTTGGATCCCTGTATTTATGATGCCAAAATTCATGCAAATATTTGCCGTGATCTCACCCATGAATTGGGGTTTGAATAGTTTTTATGATGTGATCATCAGAAGTGGGAACATTGTAGATGTTCTTCCGGAGATTAGTTTGTTAGGACTGTTTTTTATTAGTATGTTGACGATCTCCATTTATTATGATAAAGCCAAAAACGCTATTTAATTATGACAATCAAAGAAAGTACAACTATTCGTGTAAGATTCAATGAAACGGACCCCTTAGGAATAGTATGGCACGGTAATTATATCTCTTACTTTGAAGAAGGAAGAGAAGATTTTGGAAGGAAACACGGATTGTCTTATTTAGATGTACAAAAAAACGGATATGTAACTCCGGTAGTGGAGTCGTCTAGCAAGCATTTATTACCTTTGACATATGGGGATGTTGCCGTTATTGAAACTACTTTTGTAAATTCTGTATCCGCTAAAATAATATTCAACTACAAAATTTTTAACCCAAAGGGACAAGTGGCTTGTACCGGAAAAACTATTCAGGTCTTTGTAGATGATAAAGGAACACTTGCTTTGAATTTTCCAGATTTTTTTGAAGAATGGAAAAGAAAAAACGAATTGTTAAAGGAATAAAAATGAGGAAGGTCTATATCACACATCATAACATAATTTCTTCTTTAGGATTTGATAGTAAGACTAATTTTAAAAATTTACTATCAAATAAATCTGGTATTCGTAAGGTTCATGGCGATAATGGAAAGTTTTTTTATAGCTCTATTGTGGATAAAGAAAAAGTAGATATGGAGTTTTCTGAGATTGGCGATATCGAGAGATATACAACTTTAGAAAAAATGATGATTCTTTCAATTGATAAAATACTTCTTGCTTCGAAACTTCCGATTTCGGATAAGACCGGTTTGATCATTGCTACAACTAAAGGAAATGTGGATGCTTTATCTCCAAAATCAAAATTCCATAGTGATAAAAAAAGGGCTTACTTATACACCTTAGCAGAACAAATCCGGGATTTTTTTAGTCTTAAGAATGAAGCAATAGTATTGTCGAACGCCTGTGTTTCTGGAGTTTTGGCTATATCAGTTGCAGATAAATTGATCAAATCTCAAATGTATGATGACATTATTATTGTAAGTGGTGATCTTGTAACTGATTTCATTTTATCGGGATTTTCGTCATTTCAGGCCCTGAGTGATCTGCCATGTAAGCCTTTTTCAAAAAATAGAACAGGGATCAATATCGGTGAAGCCGTTGCAAGCGTACTGGTAAGTTCTTCTGTCTCTGAGTCGTCAATAGACAATATCCAAATTATTGGTAATGGCTCATCTAATGATGCCAATCATATTTCGGGGCCTTCGAGAACTGGAGAGGGATTATGCCTGAGCGTAAAATCGGCATTGAAAGAAGCGCAAATTACAGAGAATGAGATCGATTATATTTCGGCGCATGGAACAGCAACCCCTTATAATGACGAAATGGAATCCGTAGCTTTTGGTAGATTAAGAATGTTGGATATCCCTTTGAATAGTTTAAAAGGATATTATGGACATACCCTGGGGGCATCTGGTATGCTTGAGTCCGTCATTGGTTTGGAATCTTTACGGCAGAATACTTTAATAGCTTCTTTAGGATTTGATGAATTGGGAGTGTCAGAACCCTTGAATATAATTAGAGATAACGAGCATAAGGAATTAAATATATTTTTAAAAACAGCTTCGGGATTTGGCGGTTGTAATTCGGCCGTAATTTTCAAAAAAGTAAGTTCAAATTATTAACCATAGATCTATTTAAATATGAACAATAAAACAATTAAGGCGATAGATGCAATGCAGGAGGCACAGAAAATTGCATTTGCTCCATTTCTATTTCAAGCCACAGTTTCATTGAGGAAACTAGGAATATTGGACTTAATATTTGATAGAAGAGTGATAGGGGGTATAAACACGGAAGATATTTCAAATGAATTGTCAATTAGTGCTTATGGAATAAGTGTGCTGTTGGAAATTGCCGAGAGTGCAGACATTGTAATAAAAAACTCTCAAAACAAATATGAACTTACGAAAATCGGTTATTTTCTAAATTATAATAAAACTACCGAGGTTAATATAAACTTCACTAATGATGTATGTTATAAGGGTTTATTCCATTTAAATGATTCTATAAAAAACGGAAAACCGGAAGGGCTGAAAGAGCTGGGTGATTGGAAAACTATATATGAAGGATTGTCTCAATTAAATCCTGAAGTGCAAAAATCATGGTTTGATTTTGATCATCATTATTCTGATTATGCCTTCAGTGAGGCTTTAAAAATAGTTTTCTCTAACAATCCTAAGGTAATATTCGATATTGGTGGAAACACAGGTAAGTTTGCAATAAATTGTTGCAATTTTAATGAGGAAGTTACAGTTAAGATCGTTGATCTGCCGGGGCAATTGAAAATGGCGCTTAAAAACGCTAAAAATAGTGGATTTGAAGGAAGAATTTTAGGGATTGAGACGGATTGGTTAACGGATAATCCGCAAATTCCGAAAGGGGCAGATGCAATTTGGATGAGCCAATTTTTAGATTGCTTCTCAAAAGAAGAAATTTTGAAGATACTCTCCACTTGTGTTGCATCCATGAATTATCAAACCGAATTGTTCATTATGGAAACTTTTACCGATAGACAAAAATTTAAAAATGCTAAGTTTAGTCTAAACGCAACTTCTTTATATTTTACAGTCTTGGCCAATGGAAACAGTAAAATGTATCTTGCGAATGAATTGATAGAATTAGTGCAAGAAGCGGGTCTCAGTATAAAAAAAGAATTAGAGATCGGGGAATATCACACGGTCTTAGTATGTAAAAAGAAATAAATTTTTTGAATAAAAAACTATACATACAGAGCTATTGTAAAATAAGTAATAGCAGGGTTGATCTAAAGGGCATGATCATTTTTAGCGACGATATTTCGGACTTGAAATCGTTTTTAAAATTGGTGTACAAAAATTTGGAAATAAAATATTCAAAATTTTTTAAAATGGATAATTTATGCAAACTTGCATTTTTATCTGCCGAGATTATTCTAAATGATTCAGAGATTCTTAAGGAAGAAAGAAATGTGGCATTGGTGTTTTCTAACCGTGCATCTAGCTTAGATACAGACAGAAAGCATCAGGAAGCAATTAATGATAAGGATAATTATTACCCAAGTCCAGCGGTATTTGTTTATACTTTGCCAAATATAACTATGGGAGAGATAAGTATTAAAAACGAATTACAAAGTGAAAACGCCTTTTTTGTTTTCGAAAATTATAATGCTCATTTTCATCAAATTTATGAAAGCAGTTTGATTCATAATAAAAAATCAATGGCAGTTCTCGGGGGATGGATTAATGTGGATGGTGATGACTATGAAGCCTTTCTATATTTAGTATCCGAAAAAGGAGAACTTGAGCACACAGAAAAAAATTTAATGAATTTATATAAAAATTAAAATGGAGAATTTAAAATTAGAATTGAAAGAAAAACTTATAGAAAATTTAAATTTAGAAGATATTGAGGTTTCTGATATTGGAGATGATGATTCCTTATTTGGTGATGGTTTGGGATTAGATTCTATAGATGTACTGGAGCTGATTGTAATGTTGGACAAGGATTACGGAATTAAACTATCAGACCCGAAACAAGGTAAAATTATATTCGATTCGGTTGGGACCATGGCAAAATACATAGCCGAAAATCGAACAAAATAAGTATGAATAAAGGTATCGCTATTACTGGAATGGGAATTATTTCTTCGATTGGAAATACAGTTGAAGAAACATATAGATCGTTGATCCTAAAGAAACCGGGAATTTCCAGAATAGAGAATATTGATACAATCCATAAAGATCATATTAAAGTAGGTGAAGTAAAAGCTACCAATGTTGAATTGATTAGTATTTTAAACTTGCCGGAAACAAATAATTATTCAAGAACTGCGATGTTGTCTGAAATAGCTGCAAAACAGGCTGTTAAAAATTCAGGCATTAAAAACATCAATGATTATAGAACAGGCTTTATCTCTGCAACGAGTGTTGGTGGGATGGATAAGACAGAAAAGTATAATTTCACTCATTTTCATAAAACAGAAAACAGGAAATATATCGAAAGTCGGGCCTGCGCAGATTCTACTACAAAAGTTGCTAATAGTTTAGGGATCACAGATTTTGTGACGACTATTAGTACTGCGTGTTCTTCCTCGGCCAATGCAATAATGTTGGGTGCTCGGATGATAAAATCAGGAAAATTGGATCGTGTAATTGTTGGAGGTGCCGACTGTTTATCCAAATTCACCATAAATGGTTTCAATAGTTTAATGATACTGTCAGATACAGATTGCAAACCATTTGACGAAAATAGAAATGGTTTAAATTTAGGGGAAGCAGCAGCTTACCTGGTATTAGAATCAGATGAAATTGTAAGAAAAGAAAATAAGAAAGTTATCGCTTATGTTTCGGGATATGCAAATGCTAATGATGCTTTTCATCAAACAGCTTCCTCAGATAATGGAGAGGGAGCCGCTTTGGCGATGAAAAAAGCTTTGGAAGTTGCAAATTTATCAGCAGACAAAATCGATTATGTAAATGCACATGGAACGGCCACCGCTAATAATGACAGTTCAGAAAGTAAGGCCTTGCAGAGGATATTGGAAAATCTATACCGGCGATGAGTTCAACGAAGGCTTATACCGGGCATACTTTGGCGGCTGCAGCTGCCATTGAAGCGGTATTTTTAGTTTTTGCTTTACAATACAATAAGATCTTCCCAAACTTAAATTTTAAGACTCCAATAACTGGTATTAATATTGTTCCAACCGTTGAGGTGTTGGAAAAAGATTTGAATCATGTTTTGTCAAATTCATTTGGGTTTGGTGGTAATTGTTCCACATTAATATTTTCAAAATCGTAATTCATGAAGCGTTGTTATATTAATGGAATAGGGAACGTATCCGCTCAGGATTCTTCAGATAATTCGAAATTTTTTGAGGGTTTTAATGAATTGGAAACCGACGTTGTTCTTGTGCACAAGCCAAACTATAAAGAATATATAAAACCAGCCTTGATTAGAAGAATGTCTACCGGAGTCAGAATGGGTGTAGTAGCGTCTTCTGTTGCACTGAAAGAAGCCGGAGTAGAAATACCTGAAGCAATAATAACCGGAACCGGCATGGGTTGTTTGATTGATTCTAAAAATTTCTTAAAAAAGATGATCGATAATAATGAACAATTTTTAACGCCTACTTCATTTATTCAATCTACACATAATACAGTGGGAGGTCAAATTGCATTGGGATTGGCTTGTAAATCCTATAATGTTACTTACTCACATAGCGCTACCTCCTTTGAGTCCTCATTGATAGATAGTTTGATCATGCTGGAAGATGATGTACATAATATTTTGATAGGGGGAGTGGATGAAATTAGTGATTATACCGTTGATTTATACAAATTGATAGGTCATGTAAAAAATAAAAGCACCTTAGATAAAGGAATTTTGAATTCGGATTCCAGTGGTGCTGTTTTTGCGGAAGGTGCTCAATTTTTTGTACTCGATTCTAATAGAATTAAAAAAACTTATGGGGAATTAATCGATGTTGCGATATTTAACAGACTCGACAAAGAAGATGTTGCTAAAAGGCTAAATCAATTTCTGGATCATAACGATCTTAAAATCGATGATATTGATGTTATTATACTTGGTAAAAATGGAGATGTAGATTATGATTTCTATTATACTGATCTTCAGAATTCTATTTTTAAAAATACGCAACAACTTTATTATAAACATCTTTCAGGTGAGTATAACACCGCATCGGCATTTGGTTTTTGGACGGCTTGTCAAATTTTAAAGGAACAAAAAATTCCTGAGATTCTAAAATTAAATGAGCGGGAAAATTCCGCAATTAAAAATGTTTTACTTTATAATCAGTATAGGGGAGAGTACCACAGTTTTACGCTACTAAGCAAATGCTAAACTTTAAAAATGTAAATATTGCTGCCATTTTATTTTTTATAGTTTTTGTACTATTGAAAATAAATCTGGATATTTCTTTTTGGTGGCTTTTTCGACTCATTATGATATGGTTGATCTTAACTTCGATCGGTTCCTTACATATTCGATGGAATTATTTTATGCATGCTCTTCATAAAAACCCTAAAGTAGATGGTGATCTCATTGCAATCACTTTTGATGATGGGCCTCATCCGGAATTTACACCAAAGGCATTAGAATTATTAAAGAAATATAACGCAAAAGCCACCTTTTTTTGTATTGGGAAGAACGCGGAAAGATTTCCGGAACTTGTGAAGAACATTCTATCTGAAGGCCATGTAATTGGTAATCATTCGTATAGTCATACTAATAATTTTGGATTTCTATCATTAAAAAAAGTTCATGCTGATATTGAGCGAAGTCAAGAAGTATTTAAAAGAATTACGAATTTGAAATTGCAATTTTTTCGTCCACCTTTTGGGGTAACCAATCCGAATATTTCCAAAACAATCAAAAAATTAAAATTAAAAACTTTTGGATGGCGTGTAAGATCTTTTGATACTATTGCTAAGGATCCAGATAAGGTGTACAAAAAAATATCAACTAAAATTCAGAAGGGAGATGTAATTTTATTACATGATTCTAGTCAATTAAGTATGGAGGTATTGGAAAAAATATTACATTCTTTGCAGAATAAAAATTTAGAATCGGTTACCTTAGAAAGGTTGTTTAATCTCAGAGCTTATGCCTAATAGAAATAGTTTATTTATTTTGTTTAGTCTGTTGATCTCGTTTTTTGCTATGGCGCAGAAAGAGAAGATGTCTGTCATGGCTTCTACAGAATTAAAAAAAAGAGTTATTGAAAAATCAATGAATACTTCTTCAATTATTAGTGATTTTGAACAATACAAACATTTGGATTTTTTATCTAATGATATTAAATCTACGGGAAAGTTGACCTATAAATCTCCTTCGTCTATTAAATGGGAGTATAAAGAACCATTTGTTTATATCGCTGTTTTTAGAAATAACAAGCTTTATATAAATGATGATGGTGTTAAAAGTAAGGTTAATCTAACTGCAAATAAGACCTTTAAATCGCTAAACAATCTCATCATAAAAAGTGTTCGTGGAGATATGTTCGATGAAGAAAAATTTGACATTAGCTACTATAAAAATTCAGAGGCCTATATTGTACATTTCACAAGCCTGGATAAGTCATTAAAGAAACTTATAAGTGAGTTTGTACTAACATTTGACAAAGAGAACTTAAATGTTATTCAGGTAAAGATGATTGAATCTTTTAATGATTTTACCTTGCTGAATTTTTTGAACCAACAAACAAATCAACCTGTTTCGGATGAGGTATTTACTAATTAGTATCATCATTGTAGTGTTTTTATATTCTTGTAGTTTACCTACTACCAAAGGATTACTGGAACATGTATCAAAAAAAGAATATATTACTAATGGCTATTTTTCAAATTTGGATAAGGATTATATCTACAAGGCAAAGCTTCAAATATTACGACATCATTTCGGCGGTATTTTGATTATAAAAAAAATTGGAAAAGATCATCACCGGGTGGTTTTTACTACAGAGTTTGGAAATAAATTGTTTGATCTTGAACTTAAAGATAATGACTTTGAGATAAATTTTATTCTGGATAAATTGAATAAAAAATTTATTCTTGAAATGCTACGACACGATTTTCAAACATTGCTTAATCAAAATAATAAGATCATCAATCAATTCTCCAGTGAAGAAGAGGATATTTTTCAGTCAAACAAGGAGAAATTTCAAAATTATTATGTGTTTTCCAAAGGAACGAACGAGCTAAAAAAAATAGTTAGTGCTTCAAAAAATAAGGAAAAACTTATTATTAGCTTTCTTGTAACAGAAAATGGTATTTCAACGTCTATTAATTTTAGTCATAAGAAATTTAAGGCAAAGATGGATTTAAATTACATAGGCAAAAAGGACTGAGGACTATTAAAATGACTAACTTTATGAGTCAGAAGAAAGATGAAACTAATTCAAATTATGTATAGGATAAAATTATGAAAAAGGCTTTATTAACATTGCTAACTATTGCTGTTTTTGTTGGCGCACAGGCACAGGTAAAAGTAAGATTTGGTATAAGAGCCGGATGGAATACGGCCAATATTTCTAATACAGATGGCCGATATGTAAATAGTTTTTATTTCGGGGTATATCCGACTATTATATTTACGGAGAATTATACACTTCAGCCGGAATTGAATTTCACCTCTCAAAATGTGAATTTATTTTATCAAATTGATGATTATGATGATCAAACCAAAATGTTTATACATGGATTGACTATTATTAATAAGTTCTATATTACCGAGAGGTTCCATTTTTTGATCGGTCCATTTTTTGACATCAAAATATATGAGGGCTGGAACGATAGGTATGAGGATCATGAAGATTATTATTATGATAATCCAGAGGACCTGTTGCGCTATGTTGATACCGGGATTGTAGGGGGTTTTGGCTTTAACATCATTCCAAACCTAAGTATCGAAGCACGGTACAAACAAGGATTTGTTGATATGTATGAATGGTGGTATGATGGTCCAACAAATGATATTCATTTGAATCAGACCTTTCAATTAGGATTATCTTATAAATTCGATAATTAATATGGTATTAGAAAATTTTTACGAAATAAAATCTAAGGAAGCTGGTGAAGATAGCGGCACATTTGACTTTCAGATAAAGGTGAATAGTTCGCACCCTATTTTTAAAGGACACTTTCCGGATAATCCCGTGATGCCAGGGGTATGTATGTTGCAAATTATAAAAGAAATTACCGAAGAGATTATCCATTCAAAGTTGTTTATGCAAAAATGTGCCAATGTAAAGTTTATGGCTTTGATCAACCCGGAAATAAATCCGGTTTTACAATTGCAATTGAACATTTCTCAAGTTGAAGAAATAGTAAAAGTTAAAAGCACTACTAAATTTAATGATACCATTGCCTTAAAAATGTCTGCTGAATATCGCATAGTTTAAATTAGGTTGCCCAAAAGTACTTTCTAAACTAATGAAATTAGAGGGTTAATAAGTGGAAAACGTCATCACTTTAATTTAATTTTTCCATATTCTGTTTTAAAGATTATTCTTTTTCTTAAAGCAATAATTTTATAGTTGTTTTAAAATAATCATTACATACTACGCAAAATGTGTTACGCAAAATGTGTAATTATTTAATTTTTTTATTATATTTGAATTATGAATAAATTCAATCCATTCATAATATCAGGGTATAGAGGTGCAACTTACTTTTGTGACAGAGAAAAAGAAACGAAACTATTAACTCAATATATAGAAAATCAGGTTAATGTGAGTTTGTTTGCGTTTAGAAGGTTGGGTAAAACCGGCCTGATCAAGCATGTTTTTAAATCATTGAAAAAAGACAAGAATTTAATCTGCATTTATGTTGATATTTTAGGAACTATTGATAAATCTTCCTTTGTCAATCAATTGGCAACTGCTATTTATAACGCTTTTCCAAGGAATAACAGTATTGGAAAAAAAATAATAAAAGCAATTCAATCTCTTCGTCCTGTTATTCAATTTGATGAACTTACCGGGCAACCGAGTATAAGCATAACTAACATTACGCAACAGCAAAAAGAAAAGACCATTGCAAGCTTGTTTGAATTTTTGGATGGTCAAAATATCAAGGTTGTATTTGCTATTGATGAGTTTCAACAGATATTAGAATATCCTGAAAAAAACACCGAAGCACTGTTAAGATCTCAGATGCAACAGTTAAAAAATACTGTTTTTATTTTTTGTGGAAGCAACCAAAAAATGATGCACGAAATTTTTAATAATGCGAAACGTCCATTTTTTGCAAGTTGTACTCCTCTCTATCTTGACTATATTGATAAAGAAGAGTATAAATATTTTATTAGAAAAATGTTTAAAAAAAATAGAAGGTCTATTGAAGAAGAGGCACTGGAATTTATTTGTAATTGGACTTTTCTACATACCTTCTATACACAATATTTTTGTAATGCTTTATATGCAAAAAACATACAAAATATTACCCTGGACCTTGCGTATAAATCAGCATTTGAAATTTTAGAGATCAATGAAAATACTTTTTATCAGTATAGGAATCTTTTGACCAATACCCAGTGGAAATTGTTAAAAGGGATAGCAACCCAAGGAAAACTTTTTCAGCCTAACGCAAAAAAGTTTATTACTGAGAATGATTTGGGATCTCCATCTGTAGTGAGCAGAGCTCTGGAATCATTGCTTAAAAAAGAAATGATTTTTTATAATAATTCGGTTAAAAAACCTTATTATGAGGTCTATAATAAGTTCTTAATGCGTTGGTTACAAGCAAAATAATAAAAATTATCTTTAAGAGAATTTTTTCAAAACCTCTTCAAAAACTTGAAAAACTTCTTCTTTGCTATCTGAGGTCACCATTCTTAAGCGATACTCTTTAAAATGCGGAATCCCTTTAAAATAGTTGGTATAATGTCTGCGGGTCTCATACAGACCGGCATGTTCTCCATTCCAGTCAATTGCCATTTCTAAATGCCTTTTTGCTGTCGTAACACGTTCTTTAATAGTTATTTCAGATAAATGCTCTCCTGTTTCGAAAAAATATTTTACCTGCTTAAAAAACCATGGATTACCAATACTGGCTCTGCCTATCATGGCGCCGTCCAGCCCATATTGATCCCTGATTTGTTTTGCCTTTTCCGGACTGTCTATATCACCGTTTGCAAAAACGGGAATATGCATTCTGGCGTTATTTTTAACATCAGCAATGGGCTCCCAATCCGCTTCCCCTTTATACATCTGTGCTCTGGTTCTACCGTGAATGGCTATGGCTTTTGTACCGACATCCTGTAAACGTTCTGCAACTTCTATAATATGAATGGAATCGTGATCCCAGCCTAATCTTGTTTTTACGGTTATAGGCAGACTCGTATGATTTACCATTGCTTCTGTCAACTTCACCATTAGGGGTAGATCCTTTAAAATACCTGCACCTGCTCCTTTGCTAACCACTTTTTTAACCGGACAGCCAAAATTAATATCAATAAAATCCGGTTTTGATCTTTCGACAATTTCAACTGTTTTGATCATTGAATCTAAATTTGCACCAAAAATTTGGATACCTACAGGGCGTTCTTTTTCATAAATATCTAATTTTTGGATGCTCTTGGCAGCATCTCGGATCAGCCCTTCGGAAGAAATAAATTCTGTATAGACCACATCGGCGCCTTGCTCCTTGCATAGTGCCCTAAATGGGGGGTCACTCACATCTTCCATTGGTGCAAGCAAAAGTGGAAAGTCCCCTAATTCTATGTTATCTATTTTTACCATGATTTTGCAAAAGTATTCAAATCTTTCCTAACAGGAAATTTCAAGGGTTGGTAATATAAAATATCCACTTTTTATCGATCATTTTTTTGTTCTGAACGATACTCTAAATAACTTAAAAAACTTACATTTGTGCGCTAACAAAAATAATATTAGAATGAAAATAAAAATTAGCTTACTTATTTTAGTTATTAGTGTTTTAAGTTGTAAAGTTTCCGGTGGAAAAAAAGGAGGAAGTCATAGGAGCTCTGACGGAGCCTCCGGGGCAACGAAGATTGTGAATAAAATTCACTATCCCCAGGAAAAACATTTAAAGAATGTGAAACAACTTACTTTTGGTGGCGATAACGCAGAAGCATATTGGAGTTTTGACAACAAAAAAATTACTTTTCAGGCAAATACCAAAGAATGGGGATTAGAATGTGATCAGATTTTCATAATGAATCTGGGAGATGATCTCACTAAAGGTGAAATTCCTCAATTAGTAAGTACTGGTAAAGGAAGAACAACTTGTAGTTATTTTTTACCGGGTGACAGCACAATAATTTATTCTTCTACCCATCTGGGAGGAGATGCCTGCCCTATTGTTCCTAAGAAGGAAGATCACGGGGGAAAATATATATGGCCCGTATATGACACCTTTGATATTTTTGTTGCTGATGTGAATGGTAACCAATTGCAACAATTGACCAATGAACCTGGTTATGACGCAGAACCAACGGTTTCACCAAAAGGAGATAAAATTGTGTTTACATCGACACGAAATGGTGATCTGGATCTGTATACCATGAATATTGACGGAACAGATGTGAAGCAAATTACTTTTGAATTGGGTTATGATGGTGGTGCTTTTTTCTCGCCTGATGGGACTAAACTAATATTTAGATCTTCTAGGCCGAAAACAGATAAAGAAATAAAAGAATATAAAGATTTACTTCATGAGAACTTAGTGATGCCGACAAATATGGAATTATATGTTTGTAATATTGATGGATCTGATTTACGGAAAATTACGGATCTAGGATCAGCCAATTGGGCACCATTTTTTCTTCCCGATGGGCAAAAAATATTATTCTCATCAAACCATCATAAAAAAAAGCATGACAGTTTTAATTTGTTCCTAATAAATATAGATGGAACCGGACTGGAACAAGTAACCTATGATGGTGTATTTGATGCTTTTCCAATGTTTTCACCGGATGGTAAAAAATTAATATTTTCTTCCAATAGAAATAATAATGGCACGCACGACACCAATTTATTTGTTGCTGATTGGGTAAACTAAATCGCTGGATATTTATTAGACCAGACATTCAAAATTACATTTTGCACACCAAACTAATTGGTTATCTTTGCGCGAATAAGGAGACCGGGAAAAAAGAAGTATGAAGAATATTCGTAATTTTTGTATAATAGCACATATTGACCACGGGAAAAGCACCCTGGCAGATAGGCTTTTGGAGTATACAGGCACAATAACGGATCGTGAGAAACAGGATCAGTTGCTAGACAATATGGATTTGGAGCGCGAGCGAGGAATTACTATAAAAAGTCATGCCATTCAAATGGAATACGAATTCAAGGGTGAGAATTACGTGTTGAATTTAATTGATACTCCCGGGCATGTGGATTTTTCTTATGAAGTTTCCAGATCTATAGCGGCCTGTGAAGGGGCCCTATTAATTGTTGATGCCGCACAAAGCATTCAGGCACAAACAATTTCCAATTTATATCTGGCCTTAGAGAATGATCTGGAGATCATTCCAATTTTAAATAAAGTTGATCTCCCTAGTGCTAATCTGGAGGAAGTTACAGATGATATCGTGGATTTGTTAGGCTGTGATCCGGAAGAAATAATTCATGCCAGTGGTAAAACAGGCTTTGGTGTAGATAAGATCTTAGAAGCAATTATTGAAAGAGTTCCTGCCCCAACAGGAAGTGAAGATGAACCATTACAAGCCCTAATATTTGATTCAGTTTATAATTCTTATAGAGGAGTTGAAACATATTTTAGAATACTAAATGGTAAAATAAGGAAGGGTCAGCATATTAAATTTATGGCAACCGATAAGGACTATTATGCCGATGAAGTAGGAACTTTAAAGTTAACACAAGAACCTAAACCTGAGATAAAAGCTGGCGATGTTGGATATTTAATTACTGGAATTAAAACTGCAAGTGAAGTAAAAGTAGGTGATACAATTACAGATGCTGTAAACCCAACACAAAATAATATTGAGGGATTTGAAGATGTAAAACCAATGGTATTTGCCGGAATATATCCGGTGGATACCGATGATTATGAGGAGTTAAGAAATTCTATGGAAAAGTTGCAACTCAATGATGCATCTTTGGTTTTTGTACCCGAAAGTTCAGCGGCTCTGGGATTTGGTTTTCGATGTGGATTTTTGGGAATGTTGCATTTGGAGATCATTCAGGAACGTCTGGAGCGTGAATTTGATATGACAGTAATTACAACTGTTCCTAACGTATCCTATCATGCATTTACAAATAGAGAGCCAGATAAAATTATATTGGTAAACAATCCTTCTGACCTGCCTGAGCCGTCTACTTTAAACAGAGTTGAAGAGCCTTTTATCAAAGCAAGTATCATTACAAAATCAGATTACGTGGGACAGGTAATGAGCTTGTGTATAGAAAAAAGAGGAGAAATAACAAATCAGACTTACTTAACTACAGAAAGGGTAGAACTGAGTTTTGATATGCCTTTATCGGAAATAGTTTTTGATTTTTATGATAGATTGAAAACCGTCTCCAAAGGATACGCATCATTTGATTATCATCCAATAGGCTTAAGAACCTCTAAATTGGTGAGAGTGGATATTTTACTGAACGGGCAACCGGTAGATGCGCTTTCGGCATTGCTGCATGCAGATAATGCTTATGGAATTGGTAAGAAGATCTGTGAGAAATTGCGCAAATTGATCCCAAGACAGCAATTCGATATTCCTATTCAGGCAGCAATTGGAGCAAAAATTATTTCTCGTGAAACCATAAAAGCTTTGCGTAAAGATGTTACCGCGAAATGTTATGGTGGAGATATTACCCGTAAGCGTAAATTACTCGAAAAACAGAAAAAGGGAAAAAAACGAATGCGTCAGGTAGGGAATGTTCAAATTCCACAAGAAGCATTTATGGCTGTATTAAAGCTGAATGATTAGAGTATATTACTTTTGAATTTGATTTTTTAGAATTTGCCATTTGTTTTTTCTAGAAGAGTTGCCAGGCCGTTTTATCTTCCGGAGAAATGAAGATAAGATCTACTGTTAACCGGAAATGAGGTCTAAGTTCTTATTTCTATTCTCACCAATCTCCTGCATAGTTTAAGCTTTCGCCAGTAATCTCCTTTAGATAATCAAATTTCAATTTAATTATCTGTCGTATGTGTAAGTAGTCATGGGCCAGCCAATTAGATAGAAATAGTTTAGCGCTCATCGATCCAAGTTTCGGATGATTGTGTTCATTATTCCACTCAGGAGATTCCAGGGAACGTAACCAGTTTACAGAATGCTCCCTCTCCAATAAAAAGCTTGTCAATGTAGGTTCATAATCCTTCTCTAAATAATTACGATCTTTTACCCATTCAACGGGATCAAATGCTACCAAGCTCTTACCAGGCGTTTCTATAACACTCTTTGTTCTTGCTCGAAAATCTTCTCGCTCTTCATCACAGAGATGACAAATTATTTCAAGTAAGCACCATTTATTTCTATTTTGTTTCCATAAATATTCTTCACGAGATTGACCAGTCAATAATATTTTAAAAATCTCTCTATTCTTAGATAGCTCTTGAATTATATTTATATTGTCTGTATTCATAATTAAATCTTGAAATCAAGGAAATCCCTTTATCAAAGAAGCTTTAATCTTTATTCTTTTCATTAACGGTTTTAGTAATGGCGGGCTTCTGATTTTTTCCGGTCAAGTGATCCACTATTTTGTCGATCGGACTTCGGGTGTCTTTTGTAATCAAATTTGGCACCGTAGTAATGTTTCCATCACGCGCGGCAATATAACTTGGAGATAGTATTTCGATGCCTGCTTCGTTGAATACATCCAATATATTTCGATGTATATCCGAGTAGATCAGAGGCATTTTCTTTTCTTGTTTTGTGTAGACATTTAACTCATGAGAAACATAATTATTGTCTAAACTGGTTTGAAGCACAAAAGGCTTTGGATCTCTTTGTAAAAGCATGCTTTTTCTTGCCGCTCTCAGCAGCAATTTTTCTGCCAGACTCCATGGAACATCATAACCAAGTGTAATAGAAGTGTGCATGATTACACCATTATTTTTTGAGTTAGCTGAATAGTTTATTAAATGATTGCTGATAATATTGGCGTTAGGTATCGTAACCTCTTCCATTTTTGGTGTTTGAACTCTGGTAATCAATAATGTTTTTTCTACAACATCACCATAAATACCTTGCACTTTTATTCTGTCTCCAATTTTGAAAGGGCGCATATAAGTAATTACTACTCCAGCAACCATGTTTGCAATAGCAGAAGTTGACCCAAAAGATAAAAGCGCTCCAATAAATATAGATACCCCTTTAAAAGCGGAAGAGGTAGATCCCGGAATCTGAGGATAAATCAATACCAAGGCAAATGCGTAGATCAAAAGGCTAAACATTTTTTGCGTAGTTTGTGCCCAGTCTTTAGGAAAATTCTTTAGAACTAATTTATCGTTTTCAATGTCCTCCACAAAATACATGCTAACTCTAAGAATATACCTAGTAAAAATTATTATTACCAATATAAAAAACAGATTTGGTAAAAAGTTAATAAACCCATAGATCAAAAACAAAATAGGTGCCTTTATATAGCCATAAAAGAGAGCGACTAAGCCTTTGGTCATTGGAAAAAAACTGAACATAAAAGGTAAATATGCCAATAGAAAAAACACAATGAGTACGAATCGTGTAGCTTTAGCTAAAAACACAAAAATATTCTTTGTTTTTTTTGGAATAAAATATTTGATCAGGTTATTCTTTTTATTTAAAATACTTTTTTCAAATTTGGACAACCTCCTGATTAATATGCCGAATATCCAATTGATCAATTTTAAAATTATTATGAGTCCTATCAAAGAAAGAATAAAGTAGCCCGCTCTAATGAACATTTCCTTTAGTGTGAGGTTTGTGTTTCTCTTTAGGAGTTTCTCTCGAAGAGTATCCACTTGCATTCTAGCAAGATCTTTTAAAGGCATATCAGGAGCAACTGCATCTTTACTGGTCACTAAAAATACTAGATCATCATTGTACATAATATCCACAAAATCAACACCATTGTGTAAATAGTGTCCATTGCAATATTAAAATCCCTAGCTATTTTTTTTAAATTTTTTGTGATTTTTGCCGCTCGCTCTGCAGTTGAGCTTTTATTCAGAGGAGTCTTTATTAAAAACAAGGTATCGCCATATAATAAAACAGGAGCAGCTTCATAATGTATGGTATCTGTAAATGTAATATCGGAAACTTGTTGTTCTTTTATCACGAATTTAGCATCAGTCACAACCAAGCTATCTTGGGCTAAAGCGGAAAATGCAAGCAACAGGGAAAAGAAAAATAGAAGGGTAGGGTTGATTTTCATAAAGTGACTATTTGGTCAATTACGAAGATAGTAAAAATATACTATGCTTAAAACCTCAGTTCGACCTAAAGAATAGATTTGCAGAAACTTAGAAATAGTGAGATTTGAAAGATAAAACAGGAAGGACTAACGGGTTAATTCGATTGTTTTTTCTTTTAAAGATTGCTGTTTATATGGTTTCCCTCCAGGCTTTACAAGGTTTCACCTATACTGCTTCATATTTTCTTGAATTAACCTGTTAGTCCTGCAAAAATCTGAATGATCTAGGCAAAACCTTGAAAAGCTACAAAAATTATTTAGATCGAACTGAGGTTTAAAATAACCAATTTATAGGTTTTCTATGAGTTTCTGTTTACAATGGCGCTAGAGGCTTGTGCTGTAGACATCACCGTCAGATCAGCAATGTTTACATGGTAAGGTCTCGAAATTACAAAGTAAATAATATCGGCAATGTCTTCTGCCTGCAAAGCATCAAATCCTTTATAAACAGTCTTGGCTCTTTCTATATCTCCTTTAAATCGCACTTCGCTAAATTCAGTTTCCACCATTCCCGGATTTACGGCACCTACTCTGATGCCATATTGATTAAGATCGATACGCATGCCCTGATTCAGTGCATCAACCGCATGTTTACTGGCGCAATATACGTTTCCATTGGGATAGACTTCCTTACCTGCTGTAGAACCGATATTTATAATGTGACCGGTTCGTTGCTTGACCATATTTTTCAGAACAGCTTTGGTAACATATAACAAGCCCTTTATATTGATATCTATCATGGCATCCCAATCTTCTAGTTTGCCATTTTCAATTGGATCTAAACCATGTGCATTACCGGCATTGTTAATTAGTATTTCTATGTTAGAAAATTCATCAGGAAGGTTTATAATACTCTCAAAGACCTCTTCTTTATTTCTAATATCGAAACAAGAAATATGTATCTTTGTTTTAGAGCTGAGTTCTGTTTGTAACTTTGAGAGCCTTTCCATTCTGCGTCCGCAAAGAATCAATTGTATCCCTTCATCAGCAAATCGATTTGCTGTCGCCAATCCAATTCCACTGGTAGCTCCGGTAATAAGTGCTATTTTTTTCATGATCGTTTTATTCTATTTTTATTTATGATTCCAATTATCCGAATCATCGCTGTCATTTGGTGAAAGCCCTAACAGGTCTCCTTTTATATCAACGCCCAAGCCAAGGACGGTTCTGTTTACATAATTAAAATAACTGACTACCTGATTGATTTCAAGTATTTCTCCATCACTAAACCCCGTAATTCGCATTGCTTTAATATCTTTCTCAGTTATTTGGTATTGATATAGCGTTAATTTTTTGGCGTATCGACATCCTTCTAGATATTTGTCATTAAAATAATCTTCTAAACTGTCATCAATAAAAGATTCGTAAATATTTTCAGCTTGATCGTCATTATTTAATAGTCTTTTTAGCCCTGAATAATGATGTTTAACGCAATATTCACACTTGTTTAGGTGGCTTACATAAACCCCAATTGCTTCTAAGTACCATTTGGGTAGTTTATTATATGCATTATGCAGAACATTCTTATAAAGTGACATATGACCTACTAAGGTGTGGGGTCTTAAACTGTGAATTAACAGAACATTATCAATATTATTGTTTGGCCCTTTAACTCTGTTGTACACAGACTTTAATTTAGAATCCGCATTTTCGTAATTGATTGTTTTGATCCAGCTCATTTATTCTTGCTAAGTGTTTGTAATTTCTTTTAGGTCTTGGTATATGATTATTCTTATAATTAGAATGACTTAATAACCAGCAGCTTGCCCATCTTTGCGACTTTCTGATGCTCCACGGTATACTTTATTTTTTGAATCCCACATTATTGCCTGATATCCTCCATAAACACCTCTTTCAAAACCTACTTTGTGTCTTTTTTCCATCAATCCTCTTACAGTTTCATATTTAATTCCGGATTCAACATTTATTTCTCCCGTTCCATCTTTTTCCTCTCCAGTAGGAGTTGATGATCCTCTATGTTCCCATCTTGGTGCATCCCCTGCTTCCTGAAGATTCATATTAAAATCGATCAAGTTCATCACGATCTGGGTATGTCCTTGCGGTTGAAAATCACCACCCATGACACCAAAGCTTACATATGGTTTTCCATCTTTAGTGATAAACGCCGGAATTATTGTGTGAAACGGTCTCTTTCCGGGCGCATAGGTATTTGCCTGCCCTTTTTTAAGACTAAATAATTCCCCCCTGTCTTGCAACATAAAACCTAATTTTGGAGGCACCATTCCAGAGCCCATGCCTCTATAATTGCTTTGTATTAGAGATATCATATTTCCTGCTTTGTCTGCAACAGTTAAATAGATTGTTTCGCCTGCGCTTATTTTTCCTGCATTATAACTGCCAGCTGTATCCGTAATTGATTCTCGTCTTTCTTCGGCATATTTATCAGATAATAATTCTTCAACAGGAACATTAGAAAAGTCCATATCTGCGTAGTATTTAGCCCGATCTTCAAAGGCTAATTTTTTAGCTTCAGTAAATAAATGAAGGTGTTCCACACTGCCAAATTTTATTTTTGAAAAATCATATCCTTCCAGTATTTGCAGCATTTGTAAAGCGGCTATGCCCTGACCATTTGGTGGTAATTCCCAAATATCGAAACCTCTGTAATTAACAGAAACCGGCTGTACCCATTCTGATCTATGATGGGCCAGATCGTTCTTAGATAAAAACCCACCTTCCTTCAATATAAAATCAGTAATAGTTTTTGCAATTTCACCCTTATAAAAAGCATCTCGTCCTCCTTTTGCAATCTTTCTATAGGTGTCTGCCAAATACTGATTTTTATAAATTTCGCCTTCTCCGGGCAAGCGGTCATTATTTTGTGCTAAATAGGTTTCGTCTATATTTTTAAATCCACGATCCTGATATCTTGGAATAAATGACATATAATACGCAATTAATTCTGTCAAAGGAAAACCTTTTTCGGCATAGGAAATAGCGGGAGCCAATATCTCATTCATTTCTAGTGATCCAAATTTTTCATGTAATTCAAACCATCCATCAACAGTTCCGGGAACACTTACCGGAAGAGGTCCCATGGCAGGTATTTTATCTATGCCTTGCTCCTCAAAATACTCTAATGTCAGACTTTTAGGCGATCTGCCACTTGCATTTAATCCATAAAGTTTTTTTGTTTTTGCATCCCACACAATGGCAAAAAGATCGCCACCAATTCCTGAACCTGTTGGTTCCATTAATCCTAAGGCAGCATTCACAGCAATGGCGGCATCGATTGCGTTACCTCCATTTTTTAAAATGTCAATTCCAATCTGAGTTGCCAAAGGATGACTTGTTGCAACCATACCATTTTGAGCCAGGACTTCCGATCTCGTTGCGAACACAGCTCCTGTAATCCTGTCTTGAGAAAAAGATGAACAAATTATAAGACAATATAGAATTACAATAAATACATATTTTATCATATTAAATAATTTAATTGAGTTCTATTTTTGCTTCTAAATATACAAAAAGTTTAAAAGGCCTGTTTGCACAATACCATTTAAACTTTCCTTCGTTAAGACTTACATCATTGGTACGTAAGTCAATCCAAACTAATCAAATTATTTTTTATATCAATTGTAAAAGACTATTCCATAATTTCCAACTGCCTTAATAAAGTGTCTAAACTATCAGCAGTATTAAAACAAGAGCTTACTTTATCAACATCAGTGCAGTAGCGCGAATCTATTGCGCTGGCTCTGCAATCAATAACACCAATTTCGACTTTCTTAAATTTTGAATCCAATGATTTGCAGCGCTCAAATAAACCTTCTAAAGTTTCTTGATCGTGGGTCTCAAATCCTCGATGATTTAAATATCCTTTTAGATAAGCTTCGATGGCATATTGCGAATTTTTACATACTAAATAAGAAACTACGTCTTCCTCAGGTTTAAAAAGTTCTTCATTTGCTATTTTTAACTTATTTTTAGCAAGATCAAATTGATGTTTGGCTTTTTTCTCCATAGAATTAAATTTAGTTTTTTCTAATGGATATATAGTTTATTCAATCAAACTTTATCAAGTTTCATCTTTAAATTGATCCATTGACACATTTTCAAATTAAAACCCTCGTTGAACGCAATTAATTTCACGAGGGTTGTTAATAAATCACATTCCCCTAAACAGTTCTAATCTTTCCCATTTAATATCAACCTGCTCTTGAGCCTGTTCCAAAAGCTCTTTACCGAGTTCGGCATTTTCTTTTACAACTCTGGTAAAACGAGTTTCATTGTACATAAAGTCTTCTAACGGAGCGGCAGGAGCTTTTGAATCCAGTCTGAATTTTTTTCCTTTCGGTTTCGTTGGATCAAATCTGAACAGAGGCCAATATCCTGTTTCAACAGCTTTTCTCTGTTGTGTGACACCGTGTTTAAGATCGTAACCGTGCTCACCACAATGAGAATATGCAACAATTAATGAAGGTCCGTCATATTCGGCTGCTTCCTGAATCGCTTTTTGTGTTTGAATATCTTTTGCTCCCATTGCAATTTGTGCAACATAAACATTACCATAGGATACTGCTTGTAATGCCAGATTTTTTTTAGGAGTTCTTTTACCGGCTATAGCGAATTTTGCGCTTGCGCCTAATGGCGTAGCTTTGGATGTCTGTCCACCGGTATTCGAGTAAACTTCGGTATCCATTACCAAAATATTGATATTTTCTCCAGATGCCAATACATGATCCACACCACCATAACCAATATCATAGGCCCAACCATCACCACCTAATACCCATACCGCTTTTTTGCGTAAATATTCAGTCAGTTGATTCAGCTTATTAGCGTCTTCATTGTTGTCGATAATAGCTAAAGTATCTTTTAATTTATCTATATCCGCAAATTTTTGCTTCTTTTCTGCTTCTGTTTTTTCAGGATTATCCAGGATTGTTTTTACCAGTTCACTGCCGACAAGCAATTCCAATGATTTTAAGAGATTAATTGCAATCTCTTGTTTTTTGGTCAAGGCCAATTGTATACCCAGACCGAACTCGGCATTATCCTCAAAGAGTGAATTCGCCCAAGCCGGACCTCTGCCAAACTCATTTGTTTTATAAGGCGTTGTTGGTAAATTCCCACCATAAATTGAGGAACAACCAGTTGCGTTAGCAATAATAATGCTATCGCCATATAATTGTGTTAAAAGCTTAATATAAGGTGTTTCACCACAACCTGAACATGCGCCCGAGAACTCAAATAAAGGATCAAGGAATTGTGCTCCTTTTACATTGGTAATGGTCAATTCTGTTCTGTCATAATTTGGTAGCTCAACAAAGTAGTCCCAGTTTTTATTTTCAACAACATCATGATCTAATTTCCTGTGCATGTTGATCGCTTTGAAATTCTCAATTTCTTTACTTTCTGCAGGACAAATTTCAACACAAAGATCACATCCTGTACAATCTTCAGGCGATACTTGCAATACATATACGTCATTTTTCTCAAATGGGCGACCTTTGGCTGAAACGGATTTCAAAGTTAATGGTGCCTGATACAATTCATCTTTAGCAACTACTTTCGCTCTAATGGCAGCATGCGGACAAATAGCCACACATTTATTACATTGTGTACAAAGATCTATATCGTCCCAAATTGGAATGGTATCGGCAATTCCACTTTTTTCATATTGGGTGGTTCCCATTGGGAAAGTACCATCAACAGGGAATGCACTCACAGGTAGCTCATCTCCTTTACCTGATAAAATCACCTCTAATACTTCCTTAACAAAGCCTTCAGGTGCATTGGTCATGGCAGATTTTAATTTCTTATCACTGGTAATTTCTTTAGGATAATCAACTTTTTCTAAATTTGCCAGAGAAGCATCCACGGCATTAAAGTTCATTTGTACTACTTTTTCTCCTTTGTGAGAGTAAGATTTTACAATGGCATCTTTAATTTTTTGGATGGCCTCATCTTTTGGCAGAATGCCTGAAATTGCAAAGAAACATGTTTGTAAAACTGTATTGGTTCGTTTTCCTAAATTAGCCTCTTGTGCCACTTTCGTAGCGTCTATGATGTAAAAATTAGCTTCTTTCTTAATGATGCCTTTTTGCATTTTTTTAGGCAATTTATTCCAAATTTCTTCTTTGGAATAAGGGGAGTTCAATAAGAAAGTTCCACCTTGTTTTAAGTCGGCAATCATGTTATATTTTTCAATAAAATTGAATTGATGACTTGCAATAAAATCGGCTTTATCAATTAGATAAGTGGAATAGATAGGTTCGGGTCCGAAACGCAGGTGAGAAATAGTTTGTGCACCCGCTTTTTTTGAATCGTAAACGAAATAACCTTGTACAAAATTATCAGTTGTTTGACCTATAATTTTAATAGAGTTCTTATTAGCACCAACGGTACCATCAGAACCTAAGCCATAAAACATACAATTAATGGTAGAACGTTTTACTTTGAAGTCATGGTCAATATCCAGGCTGGTATGGGTAACATCGTCATTGATACCAACGGTGAAATGGTTTTTAGGTTTGTCTTTTAACAATTCATCATAAACTCCTTTTACCATTTTAGGTGTGAATTCTTTGGAAGAGAGACCATATCGTCCACCGACGATTGTTGGAATTTCTTTTCCACTTTCCATAAAATGCACCTAAAACGTCAAGATATAATGGCTCGCCTAAAGAACCGGGTTCTTTTGTTCTGTCTAAAACTGCTATTTTTTTAACCGTTTTTGGTAATTTATCCAAGAAGTGCTTGGCAGAGAATGGGCGGTATAAGCGTACAAATAAAGCACCTACTTTTTCGCCATCGGCAACCATGCTTTCCATGGTTTCTCTAACTGCACCTTCACCGGAACCCATAATAATACTTACTCTTTCGGCTTCAGGATGACCTATATAATAGAACAAGGTGTATCTTCTTCCTGTAAGATCATAAAATTCATCCATTACATCCTGAACAATATCGGGAGTTTTAGTATAAAAATCATTTGCTGCTTCTCTTGCCTGGAAGAAAACATCAGGATTTTGAGAAGTACCTCTAAGTACAGGATTGTCAGGGTCTAAAGAGTTTTTTTTGAGCCACATAATTTTATCTTCCGGCATCATTTTTTTGATAACATCATCTGTGATCATATCGATCTTTGAAATTTCATGAGATGTTCTGAATCCGTCAAAAATATTTAAAAATGGAACTCTTGAATGTAATGTAGCCACTTGAGATATTAGGGCAAAATCATGCGCTTCCTGAACAGATCCGCCAAATAGCATAGCAAAACCGGTTTGCCGTGTTGCCATAACATCACTGTGATCACCAAAAATAGACAAGGCATGGGTGGCAATAGTTCTGGCGGCCACATGAATTACAGAAGGAAGTAATTCTCCGGCTATTTTGTACATATTAGGAATCATTAGCAATAAGCCCTGAGATGCCGTAAAAGTTGTTGTTAGCGCTCCTCCCTGTAAAGATCCATGAACGGTACCGGCTGCGCCTCCTTCACTTTGCATTTCGACGATTCGCGGAATATTATCCCAAATATTTTTTTCTTCTTTTGCGCTGTATTCATCAACGTGTTCCCCCATAGGAGATGCCGGAGTGATTGGATAAATGGCACATACTTCATTAGTTTTATGCGCAATGCGAGCTACTGCTTCGTTGGCATCGCATATTAGTTTTGGAAATTTTTTCTTCATAATGATGAATTATTAAAATAATAATGTATTATCAGTTTATTTCAGTTTTGAGGGGTAAAGGTATTGCGAATGAACTTTTTAAATTATGATTTATGTCAGGTTGTAACAAATATGACTAAATAAAGAATGTATGGTAGTAAAATGTATGATAGTAGAATGTACCAAGATTTCTTATTGGATTCTTCTTGTTATAATAAATAGATCAGTTCCTCTTGAGTGAAGTTTGGGGTTGACCATAAAAAAAAGCATTTAAAATTTATTAAATTTTAAATGCTTTTTGATTAAATAAATAATTATTATCTATTCATCATGCAACCATGCCTTTTTTGCTAAAAGATCCTCTTCACTTTCAACATTATCCTCATCGAGGATACAACAATCTACCGGACAAACAGATGCACACTGAGGTTCATCATGGAAACCTTTACATTCTGTACATTTATCCGGTACGATAAAATAGAACTCGTCAGAAACTGGTTCGTTTTCTCCATCGGCGTCAACTTCTTTACCACTTGGCGTGGTTACAGTACCACTTAAAGCAGTTTCATCGGAATAAGTCCATTCTTCATCCGGTTCATATATTGCATTATTTGGACATTCCGAAATACATGCATCACAATTTATACATTCATCTGTAATAATAATAGCCATAATATTTATTTTTTAGTTGTAAATTTACACGTCAAAATTAAAATTTAAAAGAAAAAAAATAATGACAAAAATCATGTATTGAATATTAAATCAATTCTATTTTTGGAACTAAATTTTAACAGGTTTTAATTATTTTATAAATTTAAAAAAAATTATCAATTTACGAGTATGATAACGGATAAAACAAAAATAAAATCTAATTCAACAGAGGAGGTAAGCGCTGTTGTGATTAGATTTGTAGGTGATTCTGGTGATGGAATGCAGCTCACAGGTATGCAGTTTACCGATACTTCTGCGATGTTTGGAAATGATATTGCAACTTTTCCTAACTATCCATCTGAGATCAGAGCTCCTCAAGGAAGTTTATATGGTGTCTCAGGGTTTCAAGTACATATAGGCAGTATAGAAATAAGTACGCCCGGGGACGACCTGGATTTACTGGTGGCTATGAATCCTGCAGGCTTAAAAACTAATCTATCCGCTGTAAAAGCAGGACACACCATTATAGTAGATACGGATTCTTTTACCAAGAAAAATTTGCAGAAGGCAGAATATGAAAGCAATCCTTTAGAAGATGGGTCTTTAGATAATTATCGTGTTATTGAAGTTGCTATGACTTCTTTAACCAAGGGAGCGATTAAAGATCTGGGTCTTGATAATAAAAGCGTGACCCGAAGCAAAAATATGTTCGCCCTAGGAATGGTTTATTGGATGTATGGCCGGGATATGAACCATACATTGAATTTTTTTAAAGCTAAATTTAAATACAAACCATTAGTTGCAGAAGCGAATGCTAAAGTGTTGAAGGCCGGATTTTACTTTTCAGAAACATTGGAGTTAATTCCTAATTCATATACCATAGCGCCATCAACAATGCCTAAAGGGACTTATAGAATTGTGAATGGAAATACGGCAACCGCATGGGGTTTTCTAGCCGCTGCTGAAAAATCAGGTTTGGAGTTATTTTTAGGTTCCTATCCTATTACTCCTGCTACCGATATATTGCATGAATTGGTTAAACATAAGCATTTTGGAGTCAAAGCCTTTCAGGCAGAAGATGAAATTGCCGGAGTTTCCTCTGCGATTGGAGCTTCCTTTGCAGGAGACTTGGCAATTACAACAACTTCAGGTCCTGGTTTAGCTTTAAAAGGGGAAGCGATAGGATTGGCAATGATGACAGAACTTCCGCTTGTTGTAGTAAATGTGCAGCGTGGAGGTCCCTCAACAGGATTACCAACAAAAACTGAACAATCAGATCTGTTACAAGCCATGTATGGTAGAAATGGCGAAAGTCCGGTTATTGTAATTGCGGCAAGTACACCAGCTAATTGTTTTGATTTTGCATATATAGCCTCAAAATTGTCCCTGGAACATATGACACCGGTTATTTTATTAACAGATGGTTATATAGCTAACGGATCTGAGCCATGGAAGATTAAATCTATTAATGATATGCCGGATATAAAAACGCATCTTATCGATAAATCTTCTGAATCCAGGCATCCTTATGACAGGGATAATAAAACCTTGGCACGTAATTGGGCTATTCCGGGAACTCCGGGGCTTGAACATCGCGTAGGAGGTTTGGAAAAAGATAAAACCACAGGAAATGTTTCTTATATGCCCGATAATCATGAATATATGACTAAGGTCAGGGCTGAAAAGGTACGCCGTGTAGAGAATTATATTCCTGACCTAAAAGCTGAATATGTTGAGGAGGGTGATCTCTTGGTTATTGGATGGGGAGGTACCTATGGAAGTTTGCATTCTGCTGTAGGAAAGTTAAATGGAGCAGGATATAAAGTGGGTCATGTACATTTTAATTATATAAACCCTATGCCTAAAAATACTGCCAAGGTATTTTCAAAATTCAAAAAAATTATTGTCTGTGAGTTAAATACGGGGCAATTGGCGTTTGTGTTAAAAGGGAAATACACACAATTTGAGTTTGACCAATATAATAAGGTGTTAGGCTTGCCATTTTCAGTAACTAATATGGTAGCGAAATTTAAAGATATATTAAAAGAAGAATAAGATGGAAGATACATTAGAAAAAAAATATACGTTCAAAGATTTTACTAGTGATCAGGAGGTGAGATGGTGTCCGGGTTGTGATGACTATGTTATTTTAAGAGCAATGCAAAAAGCACTTCCTGAAATGGGGGTAAAGAGAGAAGATGTTGTGTTTGTGTCCGGTATTGGATGTTCTTCACGGTTTCCTTATTATATTGATTCTTACGGATTTCATGGTATTCACGGTAGGGCAGCGGCAATTTCAAGTGGTGTGAAATTGGCAAATCCAGATCTAAGTGTTTGGATGATCACGGGTGATGGAGATAGTTTGGCAATCGGCGGTAATCATTTTATACACGTTCTTCGTCGAAATTTGGATTTGAACATTGTATTATTTAACAATGAAATTTATGGGTTGACCAAAGGCCAATTTTCTCCAACCTCATTAATAGGTCAAAAAACGAAATCCTCTCCTTTTGGTAATACACAACCACCTTTTCAGCCAGGGGAACTTGCACTTGGTGCACAAGCTCGTTTTTTTGCCAGGTTGGGGGGTAACACACCAAAAGAGATGACACAATTATTTATTGAAGCACATAAGTTTAAAGGAACTTCACTAATTGAAATTCTTCAAAATTGTGTAATTTTTAATGATGGTTGTTTCACACAATATACAGATAAGGCGGTGAGAGAAGATAAACAATTGTATTTAGAGCATGGCAAACCAATGATATTTGGGAAAGAAAGAGACAAAGGAATTGTATTAAATGATTTAAAGTTGGAAGTTGTAACGATAGGTGAAAATGGGGTAACCGAAGAAGATCTTTTGATCCACGATGCAAAATGTGAAGATAATACTTTGCATTATATGTTAGTTAAGTTACAATACCCTTTGGCAACAGGAATTATTAGGAGTTATGAAGATGCAACTTTTGAAGAGCGAGAAGAATTGCTAACCGCGGAAGTAAAGAAAAATTCCAAATTCACCAAGGTGGATGATTTGTTTTTCTCCGGGGAAACATATGAAGTTAACTAGTTATAAAAAAAATTAAAAAGGATGATAATAATCATCCTTTTTAATTTCAAATAGAAATATTTTTGACAAAAATTTAAATAATTATGGGTTTTGAAGCTATTCTGGTTTTTTTTATCGCAGGTGTTGTTCTTGTGGTTGGTGCAAATGCCTTATCAGGATTAATTTCACATAAATCGGATAATCCTCAAAAGAGAGAGCCTTATGAGTGTGGTATAGAAACTAAAGGTCCAACCTGGGTGCAATTTAAAGTAGGATATTATTTATTCGCAATATTGTTCTTATTGTTCGATATTGAAGTTGCTTTTTTGGTGCCATGGGCTGTTGTTTTTAAAGACATGAGCACAGTTGCTCTGATTGAGATATTGGTATTTTTATTTATTTTAGGATTGGGCTTGTTATATGCCTGGAAAAAAAGAGCCTTACGATGGGAGTAGACGATAAACAAAGATTTATAAATCAAACGGAGCAGGATGGTTTTAAGGAAGTTGTTCCTGATTCCTTCCCAGGCAAAGTAATACCCGGTGGAAATGGTGCAAATATTATAGTATCAACCTTAGATAAAGTAATTAACTGGGGAAGGTCTAATTCACTTTGGCCTTTGTATTTTGGTACTAGTTGTTGTGCCATTGAAATGATGCAAACAGGAGCTCCTAAACATGACTTCTCAAGGTTCGGTTTTGAAGTTGCTCGTCCCTCTGCACGTCAGGCAGATCTAATTATTATTGCGGGAACTATTGTAAATAAAATGGCACCGGTCTTAAGAAGACTCTACGATCAAATGGCCGAGCCTAAATATGTTATTGCTATGGGTGCCTGTGCTATTTCCGGCGGACCATTCTACTATAATTCTTATTCTGTTGTTAAAGGAGCAGATCATGTTATTCCTGTGGACGTATATGTACCAGGATGTCCTCCCAGACCGGAAGCTTTGTTGGAAGGGATGATCATGTTGCAGGAAAAAATAAGAACAGAAAATATGAGTAAAAAAATAAATCCAATTGATGGGTTTGATGAAGGTAATATTTAATTGAGATGACAAATACAGAAATACAAAATATCGTAAGTAGTTGGAATGATAAATTAGAGTTTTCAGAAGAAGAGTCAGAGTTCTTAAATGTGATGGTTCCTCCGGAGGACATTCACGATATTTGCAGTCAATTAAAAGCCCATGAGGATTTAAAATTCGACTATTTATTTTGTGTTACTGGTATGGACTGGGGAAAAGAATTGGGTGTAATTTATCATTTGGAATCTACTACTTTTCGTCACAATATTGTCGTTAAAGTCAAGACAGAAGATCGTGAGAACCCATCTTGGGATTCCGTTTCAGATATCTGGTATACAGCAGAATATCATGAAATGGAAGTATATGACTTCTTTGGAATAAAATTTAATAATCATCCTAATTTAAAGCGCTTGTTTTTGCCGCCGGATTGGCAGGGATTTCCGTTGAGAAAAGATTATGTTGATGAGGAAAACATGATTATCAAATAATTCTAATCACTATGGAGCCAACTGTAAAAGGTAGTTTAAAAACCGAAGAGTATTTTATAAATATGGGGCCGCAACACCCGGCAACTCACGGTGTATTACGTCTAATTCTTACTATTGACGGAGAGATCATAAAAAATGTGGAACCCGATCTGGGTTATATTCATCGGTCCATTGAAAAAATGTGCGAACGGGACAGCTATCAGCAAATAGTACATCTTACGGACAGAATGGATTATTTATCTTCCCATATCAATAACGAAGCTGTTTGTTTGGTTGTTGAAAAAGCCCTTGAAATTGACGTAAGTGATCGCGTTAAAGTTATTCGAACTATCATTGGAGAACTGACGAGAATTGCATCTCATTGTTTGTGGTGGGGTGTTATGGGTATGGATGTCGGTGCATTGACAACCTATTTCTACGCCTTTAGAGATCGCGAGATGATCAACGATATATTTGAGGAAACATGCGGGGCCAGACTGACCATGAATTATAATATCCCGGGAGGTTTGATGTTCGATATACACCCAAACTTTGTAAAACGCACGAAAGAATTTATTGCTCATTTTAAAACTAAAATTCCGGAATACGATAGATTGCTAACCGGCAATGTGATTTTTCAGAAAAGAACGAAAGGAATCGGTGTTTTGAGTAATGAAGATGCCATATCTTTTGGAGCCTCAGGTCCTGTAGCCAGGGGGTCCGGCGTTTCTTGCGATATCAGAAAGATACATAGCTATAGTGCCTATGACAGAGTTGATTTTAATGAAGCTCTTCTTACAGATGGCGATTGTTTTGCAAGGTACAACGTACGGATCCAGGAAATGTGGGAATCTTTATCTATCATAGAACAATTGATAGATAATATTCCGGAAGGTGATATTATAACACCTACTAAGGCGGTGATCAAATTACCAAAAGGAGAATATTACCAACGTGTGGAAACGGCAAGAGGAGAATTAGGGATTTATGTGAATAGTACAGGTACAAAAAACCCATATAGATTTAAATTCAGGTCACCGGGATTCTCAAACCTTTCGGTTATTAATTCATTGTCGAAGGGTTCAAAAATAGGAGATTTGGTGGCTATTATGTCAACAATAGATATAGTGGTTCCTGATATAGACCGTTAAATAAATTCAAAATAGGAAAATTCCAAAATGGAAATTCCAAAAGGAGTTTGATAAAAACAAAAAAATAACTGAATGTAAGAATGTCGAAAATATATGACTTGGAGGAAAGAACATAACAATTTGCTCTGGATGTTAGATTATTTGTAAAGAACATTCCAAAAACAATAGCAAATATTGAAGACGGAAAGCAAATAGTAAGGTCGTCTGGGTCGATTGGAGCAAATTATATTGAGGCAAATGAGAAAGTAGGCGAGAAAGATTTAAAATATAGATTAAGAATTTCTAGAAAAGAAGCAAAGGAGAGTATTTATTGGTTGCGACTAATCTTAAATTCAAATGAAAATATTAATAAAGAGGAAAATAAAAGATTGATAGAAGAAGCTTTAGAACTTAGAAAAATTCTATCAGCAATTATAAATAAACTATAGTAATTATTAAATCTAAATAACATTTAAACTTTAAATTAAACTAATGGCTTTGAATATTTGGTTTTAGAATTTGGTTTTTGGAATTTGGTTTTTGGAATTTTTAAAATATTATGATTAAAGATATACATAATTGGCTGTTTTCAATAATGCCGGAAGGTGTTGCAAGTATTACAGAAATGGTTTTAATAGCAACGGCATATCTAATTTTATTTGCTGTAGCTGGATTGTATTTGGTGTATTTGGAAAGAAAGGTTGCGGCCTGGTTTCAATTGCGACTAGGACCCAATAGAGTTGGGCCATTTGGATTATTCCAAACGATGGCTGATGCACTTAAATTGGTTTCAAAAGAGTTGACAAGTACAGACAGAATTGATAAATTCCTTTACAATTTAGCACCTTACTTTGTTATAATCGCCTCACTGACTGCACTTGCCGTTTTCCCATTTTCCAAACAATTTCAAGCCTTTGATATAAATATCGGGCTGTTTTTCTTAATAGCTGTTTCTTCGATGGGAGTTATTGGTATTTTATTGGGAGGATGGTCGAGCAATAATAAATATGCTTTGATCGGAGCTATGAGAAGTGGGGTTCAAACGATTAGTTATGAGTTATCCGTTGGTCTATCATTATTGACAATGGTATTGTTAACAGGCTCATTGCAATTGTCAGAAATTATAGAAATACAAAGAACAGGAGGTTGGCTTATTTTGCAAGGTCATGTACCGGCTGTTATAGCTTTTATGATCTTTATGATAGCAGGTACGGCAGAAACTAATAGAGCACCCTTTGATCTGGTTGAGGCAGAATCTGAATTGGGAGCAGGATTTCATACAGAATATTCAGGGATGAAATTTGCCTATTTCTTTTTGGCGGAGTTTATAAATATGTTCATTATAGCGTCCATAGCAGTGGTTGTATTTTTTGGTGGTTGGTTGTCACCTTTTGGAATTACCGAAGGGATAACATGGTTTCCTGAAGTTTTATGGTTTTTAATTAAAGTGCTGACAATTATATTTTTAATGATGTGGTTTAGATGGACTTTCCCACGATTGCGGGTAGATCAGTTACTGACACTGGAATGGAAATATTTGCTACCGATTAATTTGGTGAACATTGTTTTTATGGCAATTATTATATGGTTGAATTGGACAATATAAAATAAACAACAAATAACAAGCACCAAAAAGCAAATTTAAAATTGATTGGGAAAATTTAGTCATTGATTAATGTTGAGATAAAATAAACACAGAGAAAGTTCATTTTGGAATTTATTAATTGGAATTTGGAATTTAAAAAAGACATGAGTTATTTTTCAGAAATATATAACGGAATAAAGACCTTACTCACCGGTATGAGTGTAACGGGCCATTATTTTTTGCGGGCAAGGAAAGGCTCATTGACACAGCAGTATCCTGATAATCGGGATACCTTAAAAATGTTCGATCGATTCAGAGGGGAAGTAATTATGCCACATGATGAGTTCAACGAACACAGATGTACAGGTTGTCAAAAATGTGAAATTGCCTGTCCAAATGGCACCATTGAAATAATATGGGATCGGGGAATTGATGAAGTTACTGGTAAAAAGAAGAAAAAAATAGACAAACATATTTATCATTTGGCCATGTGTACCATGTGTGGCTTATGTATAGAAGCATGTCCAACGGATGCTATCGTTTGGGCTCAGAACTATGAGAATTCGGTTTATGACAGGACCCAATTAACGAAGGTTCTAAATATGCCGGGATCAAAAGTAAAAGCAGGTATAGAAGACTAATAAGATGGAAAGAATCATATTTTACATAATAGCCGTTACAATGGTAATTTTTGCCATAAAAGCAGTATCGAGCAGAATGATGTTACGAGCAGTAATTTATTTACTTTTTGTATTAATTGGTATAGCGGGAATCTATTTTCTAGTGGATTATTCTTTTCTGGCTGCGGTACAATTAGCAGTCTATGCAGGGGGTGTCATTGTTCTTATTATCTTTTCAGTACTATTGGTACATCAAATAGAATTGCGACTGGAACTCAGTACGCTAAGCCAAAGAATTTTATCGGGAATTTTAAGTTTGGCGGGTATCGGGTTGACCTTATATGCGATCTATACTTACGAATTTAGTCCTGTAGAAAATTACAATTCTATAGAAGTTGATCAGATAGGGAATTTATTGTTGAGCTATAAAGAAGGGGGATTTATCTTGCCTTTTGAAGTGATAAGTGTGTTACTGGTGGCCGTAATGATTGGCGCCATAGTGATTGCTAAAGGAATGAAATTAGGAGAAAAACGATCGTAGATATGAATTAATATCGGTGCGATCTGTGAAATCTGCGAGAGCAAAAGAAAAGAAAATAGAGTAAAGTGTAAAGAAAAAAGATAATAATAAACGGTCAATCGAAACAGAGAGGATAAAGAAGAATTTATTACAGAATAACGAATGACTATAGAGATATGAATAAATGTAAATGCTCTGCGAAATCAGCGAGAGCGAATGTTTAAGAGTAGAGGAGAGAAATGAGAAAATTAATAAATCAAGTTAAATGAATATATGGAGTGTAACATCGGTTTTCGGTATGCTGTCCTCCAACCAAAATAAATCAAAATGATAAACGGAATTAGCATTTATGAGATTTTAACCTTAACCACTATAATATTTTTTATTGGTGTCTATGGGTTTTTAACTCGTAAAAATTTAATAACGATGTTGTTGTCAATAGAGTTAATTTTAAATGCTTCAGCTATAAATTTTGTTGTACTTAACACCTACTTATTTCCTGAAAATTTGCAGGGGGTGGTATTCTCAATTTTCATTGTAGCGGTTGCAGCCGCCGAAACTGCTTTAGCGGTTGCAATAATAATTAATTTGTACAAATTATTGGCTTCCATTGAAGTGGAGGACACAGAGACAATGAAGTTTTAAATAAGAAATAATTGGAGAGCGAATAAAATAAATATTATGGATTTTACATATACAATATACATTCCATTAATTCCATTAGCAGTCTTTTTGCTGTTAGGATTGAATTATAATAAGATCAAACCGGCTGTATCCGGATGGATTGGTTCTCTAGGCTTATTCATTTCCTTAGCTTTATCTTATTATACAGCCTATAAGTATTTTTTTGAGGTAGGAAAAGTAGACGGGGTTTACCAAACTTTTGTATACAAATGGAGGTGGATGACATTTACAGAAACCCTTCAGATAGATATGGGTGTGTTAATAGATCAGATATCTGTGATGATGTTGATCGTGGTTTCTACCGTTTCCTTTTTAGTTCATTTATACAGTAGAGGATATATGAAAGGAGATACGGGTTATACCAAATTCTTTGCTTTCCTGTCCTTATTTACTTTTTCTATGATGGGATTGGTAATGGCAGCTAATCTATTCCAAATTTATATTTTCTGGGAATTGGTGGGCGTTTCGTCATACTTGTTGATTGGATATTATTATACAAAACCTACTGCGGTTCTAGCAGCAAAAAAAGCGTTTATTGTAACAAGATTTGCCGATTTAGGATTTTTAGTTGGAATATTAATTCTAGGTTATTATACAGGGACATATGATTTTATGGAATTGACTGATCCTGAGGGTGCTGCTATTACAAATTGGGCGTCTACTTCCTTTATGGGATTATCAGTACTTACCTGGGGTTTAATGTTGATTTTTATTGGAGGAGCAGGTAAATCAGCCATGTTCCCGCTACATATTTGGTTACCGGATGCCATGGAAGGCCCGACACCGGTTTCTGCGCTAATTCATGCGGCTACTATGGTTGTTGCCGGTGTGTTCTTAGTCGCTAGATTATTTCCTATGTAGTATTTTGTCGAAGATGGTTTTGCATTGAATTTAGTGGCTTGGGTAGGCGCATTTTCTGCTCTTTTTGCTGCGATAATTGCCTTGACACAAAATGATATTAAACGAGTATTGGCTTTTTCAACCATGTCGCAAATCGGTTATATGATGTTAGCACTTGGTGTGTCAGAATACGATGGACATAATGGGTTAGGGTATATGGCTTCCATGTTCCATTTGTTCACCCACGCCATGTTCAAGGCTTTACTCTTCTTGGCTGCGGGTTCTATAATACATGCAGTGCATAGTAATTATTTAAAAGACATGGGAGGCCTGAGAAAATACATGCCAATTACACATATAACATTTTTAATAGCTGCTTTATCTATTTCCGGCTTTCCGGGATTTGCAGGATTTTTTAGTAAAGATGAAATATTAGTTGCAGCCTATGAACACAATAAGCTGATATACTATATCGGTATTTTTGTTGCAGGATTAACGGCATTCTACATGTTTAGATTGTATTTCGGAATATTTTGGAAAAAGGATACAAAATATGAGCATACACCTCATGAATCTCCTGCATCCATGACAATTCCATTAATAATATTGGCTTTTATGAGTATCGCAGCCGGATATATTCATTTTAGTGAATATGTAACTGCCGATCATCATAGCTTTGAAGCACATTTAAATTATCCTCTGGCGGCAATTGCAGTTGGCGTTGGATTGATTGGTATTATATTGGCCTATGTCTTTTATAAAAAGGAAAATAATCGATCTGCTAAGGTTTCTAAATCCTTTGGTTTCCTTTATGAATGGGCTTATAATAAATTTTATATTGATGAACTGTATATGTTCGTCACGAAGCAGATCATCTTCAAACGAATTTCAGCACCATTTGCATGGTTTGACAGGCATATTGTTGATGGAACAATGAATTTAATAGGAAATACAACCGTTTTCACCTCGAATAAGATAAAAGGTTTGCAATCAGGTAGAGTGCAAGATTATGCTTTCGCCTTCATTGCGGGGGTAGTGATCTTAGCAATGGTTTTTATTTATAATTGGATTATTTAGAAGGAATGGATATACTAACATTATTTGTAGTAGTACCGGCACTCACCATTTTAGTACTGGTGTTTACAAAAGATTTAAAACAAGCAAGAATTATTGCGTTGATTGGTATGTCGGTGCAGTTTGTCATGTCATTGAATTTGGTTTTTGCCTATTTTAAAGAGCGAAAGGTTAACGATGATATCATGGTTTTCGTTAAAGATTATGTATGG